>Ga0307928_10000804_pt1 | contig 23728 bp, 25 predicted proteins | sample AceLakmetagen232_FD_201815 | JGI IMG/M metagenome (GOLD analysis project Ga0307928, IMG submission 201815) | Saline water microbial communities from Ace Lake, Antarctica - #232 | ecosystem: Environmental > Aquatic > Non-marine Saline and Alkaline > Saline | place: Antarctica: Ace Lake... | reverse complement strand
TCACCTGGAAGCTGAGAACACTCTACGCAAACTTCACCGGCAGCCCGCTCGTCAAGGACGCTGACGGCAAGATAGTCTCGGCGCAAGGTGTCGCCTACGACATAGAGCGGACACCCTCGCCAGGCCGCTTCGGGCGCGTCGAGGTGAACCTGCTGGGCGTGGAGCAGCCGGACGGTTCGGCGGTGATACCGGACACGCGCCTGCCGGGGCTGACCGTCTTTGCCGCTGATACTCCGCTGGCAGTCGAAGCGGCGATCCGTATGCTGCTATGGCGGGCTGACTACTACATGCTGCGGATGCAAAGAGTAGCGGCGGAAGTGGGCTTCTTCGAGGTAGCGCAGAAGGAGGAGCTAGAGCCGATGTTCACGCAGGAGCAGGCGGATTTCGTGCAGCGTGGATACGAGGCCGAGCAGCGGGAGCGGCAGAAGCAGCTTGAGGAGGAATGAGGGTAGCGATGTCAGTCATAGTTGGCATAGACCTGGCCCTAGTCACCACCGGCGTAACTACGATCATGCGCAAGCAGGATGGCGGCTTGCTGGCGGTCGCCGCTACACTGGTGAGCACAAAGAAGGCCGACAAGAAGGAGAACCTGTACGCCGCCGTGGATGACATTCAGCGGGCGGCGTTGCTGTACAAGGGCATTATGGCGGAGCTTGAACTAAGCAGGCCGGCGCTGGTTGCGGTGGAGGTCCCGTCGGGTAGCCAACGGGCCAGGACGGCGAAGACGAATGGCATAGCCACCGGCGTCATCGCAAGCATCCGGGAAGCCCTGCCGGAAGTCCCCTTCCTCTGGTTGCATGAGAATCAGGTCAAGCAGGCGTTGCTCGGCAGGCACAAGGCCAGCAAGGACGAGATCGCGGCGGCGGTGCTTGAGCGGATACCGGACCTGCAGGAGTTCCTTGACGAGGTAGCGCGGACCAAGCGGGAGCACCTGACGGATGCCGCTGCTGCTGTGTTGGCGGCGGAGGGCAGCGAAATGTGGCGGGCGGCAGTGAGGGGCGAGCAACCGTAAGGGAATGCTGAATAGTTCAACGGGAGCCTGGAAATGAACCGGCGCACCTGCTACACTTGCAAATACTCATTCGTCGCGACGGGAGCGGGAGACTTCGTTGGTGACGAAGCGGGCGTAGTCCACGCCGGGCAGACCTGTTGGCATGCTTGCAGGAAGGGCCGCGAAATCAGAGACGGGAAGGGTTGCGCTGAGTGGGAGCGGGATAGAGTGGGCGTGAAAGGCTTCGACGTTACCACCGTGCCGCAACGGTAGCGGACGCGGGTTCGATCCCGCCACGTCCACCAGACAAACACTAGGTAACTACGCGCAAGTGAAGAGGTTTTGATGAGCGACTATCAGATAATTGAAGGCGATAGTGCCAAGGTGCTGCAGGGGATGGATGACTGCAGCGTGGACATGGTGGCGACTGACGTTCCCTACGGAATTCTTTTCATGGGTAAGGAATGGGATGCCGCCGCGCCGCTGGTGAGTATCTTTGAGCAGTGCTTGCGGGTGCTGAAGCCGGGCGGCGCGTTCGTCACCACCATGAGCACGCGGCTTGACCGGCTGTGGCGAGTATGCCGTGACCTTGAGGAAGTAGGCTTCAACCTCCAGCAGACAAGTTTCGCATGGGTGTACCGCAGCGGATTTTGCAAGGGTGCCGACCTTAGTAAGACCGCCGACCGGAGAGCGGGCGCGGAGCGGAAAGTGGTGGGCGAACGCGCCGACTTCAAGGCAAAGCACGCCGCAGAAGCGCGACGCGGTGCCGACAACCAGCGCAACTACAATGAAGCGCATGACCCTGGTCGAGGCGGCTTCTGCAATCCGGTAGAGGTCGGCACCATCACCGCCCCCGCAACCCCTCTCGCTTGTGCGTTGGAAGGTCAATATAGCCGTGGAAAGATCAAGCCCGCCTTCGAACTCATCATATTCGCCCGTAAGCCCATCGAGTCCGGCACGATCCCCACGCCCGAACTGGCCGCTCTCCTCGACGCGCATGACTGGCCGAGTGACTACATCCACAATCGCAAAGAAACCGTCGGCACCGATGAGAAATCCCGCGCTCAGATAATCAAGCTCTGCAAGCAGCATGGGGTGCGGCCATATCTGAAGGGCGGTACACCTGCGAGGGCATTGCCAAGTTGGGAGGAGTGGTACGCAAAGGCAAAAGACTATGGTGGTTCGCGGAGAGAGTATGACAAGCTGGCGGATGGGCCTGTTGAATCGCGGCAGAGGCAGGCAGCATTGACGGTTGACAACCAGACTTCTCTGCGGGAGGGGCTGGAGTGCCGCGTGGTCGTGACCCATGCAGGCGGCGAGACGGTAGTGGCGACCTCAAAGTACAAGGCGCGGCTGCCTCGGAGCGAATGGACGAACGTGGTGGAATGGGGCACGGGCGCGGTGAATTGCGGGGCGTGTATGGTGCCTGCCGACACAAGCACTGCGCGAACCCAAAGACACAGAACGAATGAACATATTGACCCTGATTATGTGCGCGGCGGCTGGAGAGGCACAACCGACGGGAAAGCGTTTGCGACGGGTGGCTCGGGCGGAAGATTTCCCGCGAATGTGCTTTGCACCGGGGACAAACCTTTGGGTGATGGCACGCGATTCTTCGATGTGGAATTATGGGCAGAGCAGCACGGGCTGGCCGAGGAGGGCTGGGCTGAGGCGGCGGAAGCGGGGCTGATACAGGTGCCGAAGGCTGCGAAGAGTGAGAAGCAGGCAGGATGCGAGAGCTTGCCGCAATCGAAGGCCACGGTGACAATGCCGATGGTCAAGCAGTGCGCCAACTGCGGCGGCAAGGCAGTCAATACCAATGGTCTTGCTTGTGGGTGCGATAACCCTCAGCCTATCCTCGTCCCGCAGGAAGAGAAGCCACGAGGCAATATACACCCGACATCAAAGCCCGTCCGCCTCTTCGCATACCTGATTTCCCTGCTGTGTCCGGCGGGCGGGACGGTATTGGATTGTTTCGCGGGCAGCGGCAGCACAGGCGTCGCGGCCATACAGTGCGGCAGGTCATTCATCGGCGTGGAGCTTGAGACAGATTACGTGACCATCGCAGAGGCCCGGTGCCAGTGGGCTGAGCAGAACATGCCGGAAGCGCAGGGACCGGAGCAACTGAGCTTAGAGGAGGCCGCGCAGTGAAATCCCGCAACCGCTGGACTGCTATTTGTTCATATTGCCTGATGAGCATCCAGTTCCTCTTTGCCGCCGCGATAGTCGCCTGCTTGATCTATGCGCTAGCGGTCCTCGGCTACTGGTATGCAGACGCTTTTTTGTTTGGTTGACCGGCGCGTGCTTGCTAAACGCGAAACGCGGTGGTAGAATGTTTTGCAATAGGAGGCATCCATCATGGCAATAAATCTGTACCATCCGGCGACCCGCTCTAACGTAGCCCTCGCGAAGCGGTCGCCTTTTCCGTTGCCGCTGGACAAGGCTGCAACACGGACGCGCGACAAGCTCCGGCCAGGCGGTCGCCTCGGCCTCACCGCAGGCGAGGAGGACCCGTACAATTTCTTTGGCGTCGAGTCGAAGCGCCAAGCCCTGCAACGTCTCTGGGCTACCTACCATAACGACATCGACATCTTCGCGATGGCCCGCCAGGTCATGCGCCGGATACCTCCCTGGAAACTGGAGGAGGCCGAGCGCGGGCAGGGCGACCAAGCCAATGAGCGAATCCTGAATGATTTCTTCCACCGGCCCGATGGCGTCAACAGTTGCCAAGCGATTCTGCGCTGCACCATAGCGCGGCTAAAGATGATTGGTGACGCCTACTGGTTGCTGCGCTATGCCGGCGACGAGGACGAGGCTGGTGGCAGCAGCAGCGAGAGCCTGATGAAAGTGCGCGGGCCGCTGGCGGAGGCGATTGCCAAGCGCACGGAATTGACGAAGGCCGAGGTTGATGACGTGCTCGATGGCGTATTGTCCGGCGTGCAGCCGATTGGTTTTGAGTATCTCGAGGGCGCGATGATCTTCAACAAGGATGCCGGAACGTGGACGCAGGCAGTAGGCAACACCGGCACCAAGACACACATCGCTGACAGAGTAGTCCGCTTCCAGAACCTCGACCCAGCGGGCGGCGTCCTGTCTGAGCTGAAGTGGCTGGAGCCGTGGTCGGACGCTAGCGTGCAGACATTCATCCTCAACCGCGACGGCGTTCGCACCGGCGGCATGGCAGATATGCTCATTGTCATGTACGGGGTGAGCGAGACTGAGGCGCGGCGGCTCGAGGCGTGGATGATGGACCGGGCCGATCCCGCGCGAACCGAGGATATGTGGCTGCCCATAATCACACACGCAACCGGCATGGAGAACCAGCGCGTCGGCGTTGACTCCGTGAAGCTGTCCGACAAGGGCCGCGACGCGCAGCACGGACAATTCGATGACGCGCTACGGGTGCGGAAGTCGGGCACCACCGGCGTACCGCTGTCAACCGTCGGCGAATGGAAATCCGTCAACCGTGCGAATATGGAGGAGGACAACCGCAAGCTCATTGAATACGAGGTCTGGCCGGACTGCATGGATATGGCGGTCGCGATAACCGAGAATATCGTCGTCGAGAAGTTCGGCATCATGGACTGGACCTTCGGCTTCGAGAAGCCCGACACGCGGAACCAGGAGCTAGCGCACAAGCAGGACATCGAGGACTTGCGAAGCGGCGTCACCACGCCTTACGCCTACTGGGTGGAGCGGCATGGCATGGCGGCGGCAGACGAGATGCTCCGAGAAATCAAGCTGGCCGGTGGCGACATTGAACTGGCGAAGATTCCGTGGTATGTGAGCGGCGGCAAGTGGACGCCCATGACCGACATCATTGGCGAGACCGGAGCCGTACAGGCAACACCAGCCGCAACGCCCGAGGAGGGCATACCGCAGTCACCGGCGGACGAGACGGGCTCAGGCACTACCGAGCAGGCCGTCGCGCCACAGCCGGCGCCAGAGCAGCTTGAGCGGACACTTGACGCCTGGCAGAAGAGCGCGACCGACGTGTTCCGCAAGACTGGCGTGGCTTATGATCCGAGCGCGTCGAATGTAGCAGCGCAGATGCTCCCACGCCAGATGTACAGCTATGTCGACCGGCGGCTTTGCTACGCGCAGTCGGTGCCGGAGATTAGCATGGCGTTCAAGGACGCGCGGGCGGTGATTCAGACGGCGGCGGGTAAGTTAGAGAAGGTTGAGGTCCCGCAGTCGCTATACCGGCGGATGACCGATACGATGGAGGAGATATTCGCAGCAAGGAATAGAGACGCACGGGTGATAGTACAAGCGGCGGCGGAAGGCGAGGAGCCGTTCCAGACTGAGCCGGTGCCGCCGGAGGAGCAGGGCTAATGGCCGCGCAGGAAATGACCGTAACCGTAAAGACTAAAAGCCTCTTTCCCAGCTTCACTTTCAGTACACTATTCTGCGGTGGCGGGTTTGTCCGCGCGCGAAACGCGGTAGGAGATCATCTGCCATTAGTCCTGGCATGGCTTCGCGTTGGTAACTGGCTCTACTACTACTGCAATGACCCGCAGATAGTTGTTCGTGCCGAAGGCGGAAGGGCGCAGATAGGGCGGTTGTTTGCCAGTAAGAAGGAGGCCGAATAGTTGGTCGCGCTCCTGCTTATAGGCCAAGGTCCTGATGCTCGCCAGCAGCTTACCGCTATGGGTAGGCGGTCGCAGGCTGAGTGGACGAACGTGGTCCGCGATGCGCATGACTTCTCTGATATCCGCCGCCAGCAGCTTGTCAATTCCATCTATGAGACCCGCGTGGTAGCCGCCGAAACCGCGCTGACAAAAGAGCTTGGGCGCACGCAACTGATACGCCCGAAGGATCGCAAGAAGCTGCTGTACCGCGTTGACCCGGACTCGCCAATGGGTAACAAGATTCGGCGGCGGGCAGAGCAACAGGCCAACAGGATTATTGAGACTGACCGCAAGTTCCGCGAGGGTTGGGCCGACAAGGTACGCGGGCGCAAGTGGCCGCTGCAGAACCGCTACCAGATAAACCGCGAGCTTGAGCAGGAGTTGGAGGCGCGGAGCACCTGGAAGACGGACCAGATAGTTGATACCGAATACCAGCAGGCGGGCAGCGAGGCGATAGCAGATTTCTACGGTGAGACGGAAATCTGCGATCCGGAGGCCGACCCGTACTGGTACTTCACCGGGCCTTCCGCGCACGACCCGAAGACCTGTCCCATCTGCCGGGCGGTACTTGCCGGCGAACCATACACGCGGGATGGTCTCGTTGCCGCACTCGCATCCGCTGGAGCTATGGCACCGGAGGCGTTCACCGCGCACCCGCACGAGCGCCACCAAGCGCAGTTCAAGCCGCCAGCGGGCTGGGTGCGACGCGGAGACAACACGGACGCGGCACGCGGCTGGGCCTGCATGAATGGTGACCTTGAAGACGTAGAGACGGGCTGGATGGGATCGGCGCGAATACCCATTGACCCGCCGGAGACCACGCCAAAGTTCGTGCGGACGCGCTTCCCGGAGACCGCGAATAACGCCTACTTCAATCGCACCTGCGGGTTCGGCAAGGCTTGCGATGAGCATAGCTGGGTGCTGCTCAAGTGGTCCTTGCGGGGCGGCACACTCCAGACGGTTCTGTGCAGCAAACTCGATGACCAACAGTTGGGAGCCTATGGCGAGAACATGGTGGCGCAGTTGTTCGGCGCGACGGCTACTCCGAAGCAGGCCGCTGTTGACGCGGTGATAGGCAAGAACGCAGCGGTCGAGATACAGACGAAGCGGGTAGGCGGGAAGCAGGCGCGGATAAGCATGACCGCCAGGGCGCAGGAGACGAAGGCCCGCTATGCCGCCGAGCAGGGACTCAAGCCACACACCCTTTGCGTGTTGGCCGATGACGCGGCAGGCCAGTACCGGATACTGCACCGCGAAGGCTTTGCAAGCCACCGTCTAACCACGATGGATGAGTTGGCAACGATTGATATGAAGACTGGCGTAGTGACGCAGGCAGTCGAAGACTTGCCGTGGCAGAAAGGGAAAGGCCTATGACATTCCTAGCCGACCGCGCCGAGGTATGCTTTACCTGGCTATTCTCCCGCAACTGCACGTTCCGCTGCCGGTACTGTTTCGGCGGGGCCGCTCCGGGCAATACCCTGCCGAAGCCGCGCAACTGGACGGAAGAGCGGTGCTTGCTATCGTGGCGAAATGTGCGCGAGCGATACGGTAAGTGTCATATAGTCTTCGGCGGCTTAGAGCCGAGCACGGAGCTACCACTGGTGGCCGAGGTATTGAAGCTGCACCGGGGCGCGCTACAGACGAACCTGTCCTTTGACCCGCTAGTATTGCAGTCGCTGGTGCCGCCGGAGAGGTTGCAGATCAATCCGACTTTCCACGCTCACGGCTGGCAGCGACCTGACGGGACTTACAACATCGGCGCGTTCGTGGACAAGCTATTGACGCTGAAGACAATGGGCTACGAGGTGGAACACTTTAGCGTCCTGGCCGCGCCGGAATATGTAGAGCACATAGCCGGGTGGGTGCAACGCGGCAAGGACGCGGGCCTGATGCCGGACGTAGTGGTGATGCTGGAATCGGAGAGTGTCGGCAATATGCGTCCTGCGGCATACACCGACGAGCAGTGGGATGCGCTGGAGCCGTTTGTGCCGGCGCGCAGGAAGGCCGGGCACGGTAGTTTCCCGCTGTTGGACAAGACGGAGGTGGTGGCTTGCGCGGCAGGCCAGCGGTACGCGGTGATCTGGCAGGATGGACATATCACGCGCTGCCCGTCCGTGGATGGCGGCAAACACTTCGAGGGCGCGAACTTCTATCGCGACGGCGGCGTGTTGATGGATGACAAGCCAATGCCATGCCCTGCCGACAAGTGTACATGCGCAGGCCTTGGGTGCTATCATGTAAGAGCGCCGGTCAAAAAGGAAACGGACGCATGATCACCTGGCTTATCGAAAACACCGAGGAAGGCGACGACATCTGCAAGGCCTCCGAAATGGAGGGCCTGCGCAACTGGGCGGCGGGTCTCGACGCAGACCTCCCGTTCTTCTTCGAGCTTGTGCCTTGGGAGGACACCGTACCCGCTGAGAAGCTCCCGCAGTTGATCGCCGAATTGGACACCATGCTTGCTAGTGTTGACGCCGCACCGGAGTGGACTGCCCAGCGGTTGCGGGCGATGCGGGCAGTAGCACAGAGGGCAGCGCGGGCAGGAAGAGGCGTGGTGATAGGGTGAGCAGGTTGCGCTGTACTTGCGAGACCTGTCGGCATAGTTACGAAGCGAGCTACCAATGTATGTGCGTGCTCTACTGCGAGGTGTATAGGTGCGCTGTTGGTGAACACGAAACATGCGCGTTATGGGAAGCCGAAGAAGAACTAGGAGAGAACCAACAACGGAAGCTCAGGATGAAGAGGGTGCCGAATGAGCCTTGACTGCTTTGACATTGAGGTATCTGATGACGAGGTACGCCGGTGGAATACCCTGGCAGCCAGCGGCAGGGCCTTTCAAAGAGGCCGCGTATCTGAGACTCAATATTACGAATGGCTTTGGGAGACGGCGCGCGCGTGGGGCCAACGCGGAGAGCACTGCGGCGGTAATCCCTTTGACATAGAGGAACCGGAATACGGAATATGGCAGAGGGGCTTCTTCTATGGGTGCGATGAAGCCGATACCCACCTTGTTTCTCGCGGCCTTCCCGCATGGCGCTCGCTTTATAAGAAAGAGGAAGTGGCGTGACGCTTATCAAGCGCGGCGGCGACATCCACCACTTGAGCAAGACCTTCGGCGCACTCGGTGCAATGATGATCAACCATTGCGGGTATCCGTTTGAGATAGACTGGACGCGGCAGGTAGTGACCTTCCATGACGAGGTGCAGAAGTGGCGCGTCGGCTACACTTTCGCACAGTTACGAGTGTCGGCAGTAACGGGTACGCCGGGCCAGCTCAAGGAAACAATCGCGCGGGACATCAAGGCGACGCAGACGATGACAAGGGGCTGACTATGAGAGTTGACGCAACGGTAGAATGTGCAGGCGGGAAGCTGTTGCGGGTGCGGTGCGGGAACCCAAAGTGCAGGACGCGCAAGCATGGCCCGCCACTGGCGAAGGCGCACATAATCTGCACGATGGAGCTTGCCTTCGGCAAGGCATTTGTACGGTGCGACCGTTGCGGCGCGACAAATCTTGTGAGAAAAAAGATGGTTGTGACTTGACAAACGAATCGCGAAGGGTTTAGGATATAGGCGCACGAGACGTTCCTCCCTATCCGAGGGCGCGGGACACAAGCCAATAGATGCAATACGGGGACGACAACACGAGACGAAGATATGTTCCCGCGCCCGAGCATAAGATAGGCCTCAGCGGAGGCCTTGGCGAACATAGATAACTGAAGCCCATTGCTTGCGTTGCGCTTTACGCCCAGCATGATTATGACGGAACCCTCAGGGGGCCAGCCGTCGTAAAACTGCTGGGCGTTTTGCTTTGTCTGGAGGGCATCAATGTACAGAGCACCACAAGACGCGTTACTCATCAATGACTTTCCCGTCTTGAACGCGCACCGCGAGGACGTGACGGCGGCGGACGCGACTCCTACCCAAGACCTCTTCGCGGAGAATAGCGGGCGTGCTGCTTGCGCTCGCGCTTACTGCGTCTGGACTCCGGTCGGCGACGCGACCTCGGCCTGCACTCTGCGCATCTGGGTGAAGCGCGGCAAGGACTTGACGGACACGCCAAACTATGTCGGCGGCGTGCTCTACACTGACAATGGCGCCGGCCTGCCCGTGGCTTATACGGTGACCTCGGCAGGCGGCGTGGAGTCATTCGCCATAGACATTCCCGCCGACGCTGATGATGTATTCGTGCAGCTTGTCGGCGCAAGCGGTGCTCCGACCAGTTACCGCCTTGACTGTTGGATTCGCTGGGGGCCATAGATGAATAAGCAAGCAGTAGGCGTTGGCTTGGGCGGCCAGGGCGGAGCTTACGCGGCGGGGCCTGGTGGCAACTGTGTTTGTTCTTCCTGCGGCGCGACCAAAGCCAAGGCAGCGGGCACGGCCTGCACTGCCGAGACATGCCCATCCTGCGGCGCGGCGATGCAACGGGCGGGGCTGCCTGGGCCAGCCAAGACCACGAAGGAGTTGATGGGCATGGATGCAGTACCGTTCAATGCCGGAGCGCAGTTTGGCAAGGCGCACGAACAAGATGGTGCGCGGTACTTGACTATTATCGCAAGCGATACGGGGCCGGACAGACAGAGCGGGCATGACCCGCAAACGGGACAGCGATGGAAGGCCGAGCGGGTAACGCCGCATTTCCTCGACAAGATGAAAAAGCTGGCCGAAGCGGGCAGCATTGAGTTGAACTCAAGTCACCCGTCGGCAGTACCGCTTGCCTTCACAGTGGGCGTTGCGGACGTGGCCGACCTCGACCCTGCCCTCGTCGGGCCATACGATTTGTTCGCGCCGGTATTCAAGATAGAGCCGGGCAGCGCAGAAGGGAACCAACTTTGGGAGATGGCTCGTGACGGGAAGCGCCAACGCGAGTTCTCCATCGGCGGGCATGTCAACAGTGCTTACGTCAAGCACGATAACGAAGTCGGCGGCATGGTCAAGTTCCTCGACGACGGCGTGGTGACTCACGTAGCAGTCTGCCGACCAGGCGAGGCGGCGGTGCCGAGGACGGGCTTGGCAGGCGCGATGGTGAAGGCTATGGCCGACGCGGGCCTCAACTGGGATAAGCTCGCCGACGAAGCAGACGCGGAGGGCGCGGCGAAGGCCTACGTAAATAGCAGCGGCGACGTAGAGATCAGCTCGACGGACATTCGCGAAGCCGAGGCGTCTGCTTATGAGTATCCCGACTCGCCGGACTTCATGGCGAACCTTCAGGCTATTCGGGCGCGCAAGGAATTGCCGCTGCTCAACGCCCTGCTGCTCGGCACCTTTGACGAAATTGATCGCGATGATGAAGTCGAGGACAAGCGGACCGCAAAGCTCAAGGCAGTAAATGACCACGCAGACGCCACAGAAGCACTATTGACAAAGGCTGTAACCGACGAGGAGCTGCGCTCTATCGTTGATAACGCACAAGGAGGCATGGAAATGAGTATCTTTGGAGACAAGACGGACGAGGAGCGCACGGAGTTGGCAAAGCTCCTCAAAGTAGAGGCAACAAAGCTGGAAGACATGACGCTGGTTGACGTGTTCGGGCAACTGCAGAAGATGGACGAGGCGGAACGGACGGCCTTCGAGAAGGCGTTCGTCCCGATCCCGGCTCTGCCGGCGGGCGACCTAAGCGCGGTGATGAGCGGGCTGATGCGGATAGACGAGGTATCGGCCTTGTTCAAGCTGTTTGCCGAGACGCTCGGCGTGGATGCTCTCCGCAAGGAGATTGCGGACCTGAAGGCGGTACAGGCACCGGCCCCAGCGACAGCGCCATCGGCAGAGGTGGCAGCCGTACCTGCTGAGACCGCAGCCGAAGGCGTGGAGGAATCCGACAAGCCGAAGCCCGAGGCAGGGGCTGAGGTCAGCGCCGAGACCGCCGAAGTTGCTGCGGCCACTGGCGGCGCGGATGATGTCCGCACTGTCGTACAGGACGAGATCAAGAAGGCGATGGGCACTCAGGGCCTCACTTCTGAGGACAGCGGCGCGCAGCCGACTGGCCAGCGCGCCGAGGTCGAGAAGATGCTCGGCGACGGCATGAATCCCGCCGACGTGATGACCGCAGCCTTCAAACCGTAGCACACCGGCGGCAACTCGCCGCCCCGAATAGCGGCACCGGTAGGCAGGTCCAAACGTCACGGCACACGGACGCAGCATACACTACAGCAACGACGCAGACTGAGCGCGCGCGGGCAAGCACTGCTATCTGCCGCACTACCAAAGCAAGGAGAAGAGCACCATGAATGAGCAACTGGCAAAAGCCCTTTGTGGGCAGTTTGACAAGGCGCTTACACCCACCACGGGCGCGGCACTCATAGACGATGTAGTAAGCCCCGTCATCTCCGAGGAAGCGTTCAAGAACATGGCGGCGCTCCAGTATGCGCCAATCACGCCGAACCTGCAGGGCGACCCATTCAAGTTCGCCGTGCGGTCGGCTATGGCCTCGGCGTACCCAGAGGGCAGCTCGGCGACGCCGCAGACTTCCGGCGACAACAGCACCTATGCCGAGACCTCCAAGGAGGTCAAGATCGTCCGCAGTTGGGGCGAGTTTGACAACTTCGTGGGTTCCGTCAGCAAGGCGAACATCGCCCGTAACGAGGTCCTCGGTTGCGCCCGCTCCGTAGGTGAACAGGTTTGCGGGCAGACATTCTGGGGCGATGAGCTTGCGAATGAATATAGCTTCGACGGCTTCGATCCGCACACCGACCTGTACGTGGCCGATGGCGGCGCGGCTGCGGCCACTACCGACATGATAGACACCATGATCTCGGCGACCAAGCAGAACGGCTCGCAGGGCTTGCCGAGAATGCTATTCATGTCGCCTTTCCTGAAGATGGCCCTCAGCCAATACGCCATACGGACGTACAAGCACGATCTGGCTATACAGAACGTGTCATATCCGCGTGGCGATGGCGGCCTGCAGTTGGCGCACTGGCAGGGCATCCCGATCCTGGAAGTTGACTTCACGCGCCCGCAGGCTAAGGCCAGCACCACGAGCGCGACGACAACGCTCTATGGCGGCAGCATCGCGGACGGCACCTACTACGTCAGGGTAGCCCCGGTGACACGCTACGGCGAGCAGTTGGCCTCCGATGCAGTAGCAGTGGTCATATCCGGTGGCGGCGGCGCGGCGGTCATTACGATCACGTTGCCAGCACCCTTCAGCCATGCCAATATCAACGGCGCCTACGGCGAGGCCATTTACTGGAAGCTGTACATCGGCACCGCCGCAGACAACACGCCGCTGGTAGTCACGACCAATGCCCTGTCATACGATGGCAACGGTACGCCAACTGGTTACGTGCAGACCGTTATCTACACCGGCGCGAACACGGCGCGGCGTGGTGCGGTAGGCACGGCAACAGCTGGAAGCGAAGACCAGCCACTCGGCGGCACGCTCGGCGTGAATCCGGACGAGGCGGTATTCCTGCTGTTGCAGGATAAGAACCTCGGCTACGAAATCCCGTGCAGTCGTTACGATGACGGGACGGACATAGGCTACTACGACCTGCTTGGCTTCAAGCGCCTGGCGGAGACGAAGGATGCCAGTAACTTCTTCGTCAAAAGCTACGTGCTCAACGCTATCAAGTGGGGCGCAACACACGCCATCGGTAGACGGATGCGGGCGGCGTAGTAGTAGCACGCGCGGCAAAGCCCTCCCTCACCCAGGGGACGGACGGTAGAAGGGCGCAGGCAATCCCGCCCTGCGCCCTTCGCCATAACGGAGAATGGACAACTGGAGGTCGGCGACAATGGCAAGGCATGTACTGAGGCGAACGGACGGAGTAGGGGGCGGCGGCGCGCTAGTCGGCCCGTCGGGCAGGCAGTACGAAATATCCGCAGAGGGGGTCGTTGTAGTCGAATCGGACATTGACAGAGATGCGTTATTGCAGGTGGGCAAGCCGCCATGGTGCGACGAGGCGCGACGGGGCGAGCCCGGTATCTGGGAGCTAGTTACCGCCGAGCCGAAGGCCGCGCCCGCACCTGTGCCGCAACCGCAAGCCGTACTGGAGTCGCCGACGCCCTCGCCCGCGTTGCTCCAACAGGACACGCAGGCAATCAAGCAGTTCGGCACTACGGAGGAGCGGCAGGAAGCGGTCGCCGAGGTAAGCGTGGTCGCTGACGAGGTAGAGCCGGATGACATCGCCGAGGAGGAAGCGCCCATTGAGCGCAAGGCGGAAGAGGCCGGCGGCACCTTCAATATTGAGGCCGAAGACCCGCAGGAGCTTGACCCGATAAGCACAACGCTCGGCTATCGGCAGTGCCGAGGCAAGACGCAGAAGGGGACGCGCTGCAAACGGCGGGCGCAGAAGGACAGTAACTACTGCGTGCTCCATGATCCCGAGGTGTAGTGAATGGCGGATGAGCTTTGTACCTGGCAGGATGTTTGGAGCTTAGTCGGCGACTCGGTGACCGGCGTCTTTACCGAGACGCAGGTGCAAGCCCTCTGCGAGGGCGACGCCAATACCCAAGGGCTGATTGACGTGTGGTCTGCGTGGTTTGAGAAGCAGGTAGGTATAGCCTTCGAGCGCACTACCGGTGCGGTCATCTATCTGGACGGACAGGGCACCAATCAGGTCTTCCTGCCAAGCGCGTTTGCGGACCCTTCGGTGACGGCGCTATCCTACGATGTTTCAGGCGTGCTTACGGATGTCACCGAGTTTGACACTACCGATAGCGGCGTTATTCGACTGACCGGTTATGCCGTGAGCGACTACGCAACCCGCGCAAGCCTGCCGCGCTTTTCGCGGGGGCGCGGGAATGTGAAAGTGACGCTGGACTATGGCTACTCGACGGTTCCGGTTGACGTGCGGGCGGCGGTAGCGCGGCTAACAGCGATAGACATTCTGGGCCTATACGATAGCGCGGTTGACCAGGGCGTCAAGTCGCGGCGGCTCGGTGATAGGCAGGAGAGTTGGGGCGCAGGCAAGTTCTCAAGTATGATCGAGCGGTGGCGCACGGACATTGACGCAACACTGAGACTGTATCGCAGCGGCGTCCGCGTTGACGGCGCGGTAAGGACAGGCTGATGGCGGCAGTTGATTTCTCGAGCTACGGGAACGCCAAGATACTCTTCGGTTGGGATACGGAGACCGTGGGCGTCAAACGGGCTGACCTGACGGGCCGCAGTTTCAGCGACATAGCAACGAACGTGAAGTGCAAACCGGATGGCGAGAAGCAGGGCATCAAGATAACCGATGTCGGCGCGATGCCCGCCTACGAGAGACGCTTCTTCTTCGCCTGCACCTACAACAAGAGCGGTTCGGCAGACGTGGCGCTGCTGGGCTTGATGCAGACCAACGACGTGATAGTTGACGCGGATAGCACTGAGTGGCGCGTCGAGAGTATCGCGAATCCCGGCGGCGCCGACGAGCACCTTGAGGTACTAGGCCACAGGGAACCAGCGGAGTAGGCTAATGGCACTTGAGTTCTCACAACTGAAAAGGGTAGGGCAGCAGCTACCGGCAACCTGGCGGCCAAGCTCGGGCGCAGGCGCGGCGGGTACGCTGTCTGTCTCACTCGCCAGCAACCAGAAATCGGTGAGCATAGATTTCCGGCGCACCTGCGATACTATGGCGCAGTTTCCGGCCCACGTCTTTGTGCCGGTGAGCAAGTACGCCTACACATTGGCGCAGGAGTATTCCTCTGGCGGCGGGCAGCCGAAGGGCTTCTACTCGCACAGCAACGCGTCGCGGGCGGATGACTATATCATCAATGTACAGTCGGGGCTGATGCGGAGAAGCTGGCGGCGGCGTGGCGTCCAGCAGGGCGCGAAGGCAGTTGACATCGGCCTCTACAACGTGGCGCGGTCGAAGCGCGGCGCAAACTATCCGCTCTATCTTTTCGCGGGCACAAGGTTTATGCGAGACCGGCCACTTCCGCAGAAGCTCCAGTCTCAGGTCAAGCCGGAAATTGACCGGCTGACTAAGCTGCACGCCATGCGAGTGCGGCGCGCATTCTTAGCAAGTACTAGGAGAGGGTGGACATGGCGCGGAAGTTCCGCTTAGACCAAGTGTTGGCCGAGATACGCGACTTGATAGCGGCAGAGTTGCCGGCGATGATCACGGCGGCGGGTCTGCTCGACCTCAAAAGCGTTGGGTTAGGCGAGCCGACGTGGGTGGAAAAGAATGAGTTTCCCACGGTACGGGTGAATGGCGAGGCTAGTTCGCAGGGCAAAGAGGGAGGGCCGACGCTAGAGCCCAGCTACACGATCCACATTTACGCCGCCTACAAGCAGCGCCGGACGGACGAATCAATAGAAGACGGCTGCCAGTTGGCCGATATGTGCCTGCAGGTGATCCTAACGAACTATTGCCACGACAAGGACGGCGTGAATATCTGGCGCAAAGGTATCCGAGGCTCAGAAGTGATAAGGCCGATACAGGACGAAGAGGGCGGTTGGCAGGGCGGGATGCTAAGTATGCGGCTTGTCGGCGACAACTTCACCTGGTGATAAAGGGGCGAGGACGCATGGCAAAGTGTGCGAAGTGCAGGGCAATAACGACGACGGGGCGACGGTGCCGCAAGGACGCGATAGATGGCAGTGACTACTGCGCGGTACACCAGCCGGTGGAGCAGGCAACGGTTGCGCCGGAGCCACAGGATGCCGCAGGAGCCGTCGCGAGTGCGGAAAGGGTAGTACATACTCCGCCAGCTACAAAGCCGCCTACGGTACAGGTCGCGCCCGCAACGGTTGCCGAAGTAGGAGTGCGGGATGTGGTCGGCCTGTATGGTGCGCCCGCTCAGGAGATAACCAGCGGGAACGGGACAAAGGTGCGGGTGAGGACGCGGGAATCGCTGAGTAAATGGGGCGCGGTTGGCGCGAACTATGCCGATACACCGCCTTGCCAAGACGATGATTCATAGTAGCGCATAGAGCACTGAGGAGGCATGGATATGGCTGCACAACAGGACGCAATAAGACGCGGCGGCGAAGGCCGGCTCTTGTACATCACGCAGGCGACGCAGGCTGAGCAGGTGACGCCCGATCTCCCGATGCCATTCTGGGCGGACTTCAGCATCCGTGAATTGGCGAACACTGCGGAGGTGCGCAGCGGTGGGTCGCGCACGGCGGTTGAACTCGAGGAAGGGATGTATGGCGTCGAGTGGTCTGTCCGCTTCCCGAAGATTCAGGCGGATGCGGCGGCGCTGGCATTCTATAATTTGGTGGTCGCCTCCGGTTCGCCAGAGGAATGTACGTTCTTCACCTTCTGCTATGGCGATGACCGCGCTCAGTACACCATCCAGGACTGCAAGTGCGATAACCGAACGCTGGAGGGCGCAGCGGGTGAGACGGAATGGTTGACTGGTACAATGTCTGGCTTCGGCGGAATGGTGCGCGCGGGCACGGCGGCAGCGCAGACGTATATTGACGCGCCCGGCCTTGCCATGCACGAATCGGCGCATAGCGCGTGGGAACTCAGCCGCTTCCGCTCGAGCTACAGCAACGGCCTGCGGATGACGCCGGTGATAGCCGGGCCGACGGGAGGGCCGTCCACACGGACATCCCGCGAATGGGATTACATGACCGAAGGCAACAAGACCATCGAAGGCGAGTATGGCTTGTTCGCCTATCAGGGCGGCGACGTGAACGGGGCCTGCCTGACTACCTACGCGCAGGTCTTGACATTCACCGAGAAATGTACGCCATACGAGGGCGTGACGCTCACGTGGGCCGGCCAGAAGCTCTCCGGGCGCGACTTGAACATTCCGGGTGACGACAGCGAAATCGAGTGGACAATCCCGTGGCTGGGCACAAACGAGACTCTGGCGATGGTGTAGCAGGAAGCAGTATAGTAGCGCAGAACCGACGGACGAAGGAGCGAAGGACGATGGCCGAAGAGAAGCAGGGAGCACAGGAGGAAGGGCAGCAGCAGCGCGTTCCGCGACAGACTGCGGTTCGCGACCTGCAACAGGTAGGCTACTTTATCGCACACCACTTGCCGATAGTCGAATGGCGGCTCGAGAGTGACGGTTACTTCTGGGCGATCTTCGACTTGACCGATGAGTTCAAGACGGTCCGGCTGGCATGGCCGACTTCACCAGAAGCGGCGGTGTTCGCAAAGTACCGGCTGTTGCAGGACACAGTGGACAGACTGCACGAAGAACGAGGAGATGGAGAACATGGAAGACACACCAGGCGTCCAGGAAACCGTAGAGGAAGGCGCACCGGATGAGCAGGAGCAGCAGCAGTCGCCGCCCGCAGAGGCAGAAGGAGCGGGCGCGCCAGAAGCGCCGGAAGCATCCGCGACGCACAACAGCGACGAGGAACGCTTGGCAAAGCTCGCCAAGGCCATAGAGGCGAGTGGCAGGCCGGTCTTTGCGGCAGATCGCAAAACCGAAGAGCAGATACCTGTGCCCGGCAGTCCCGGAAGCTGGTTCACGCCCCGCCCCATCACCGCGACGGAGAAGTTCCGCTGGGAATCCATGCGTGGCCGTGCCGCCACATTCATGTCTGCGGAGGACAAGCCGGAGACTAAGCGGCGTGTCGAGACTACCGCCCAGGAGGACGAGGCATATCTGTACCTGGTGGGCGTTGGCATCCGGGAGTATCACTTCCTGAGCGGCGGCGGCAACCGGCATGGCAAGTACGCAGGGAATATGTCGGCCTCGCAGGTCGTGAAGGACCTCGCGCTGCTTGACCCCTTGCTCGGCGAATGGCTATACCTGTGGCTGCAGGTCTGGAATGGCCTGACGCAGGAGCAGGAGCGGGAGCGGGGAAACGACTGACGCGCCTGCGCGGGTGGGTGCGGGCCGGCTTCAAGGATGACGAGGACGGAAGCACGCAACGAAGCTGGGCATGGGAACATGGGCAGCCGGAACCGTGGATGTTCTCCGTGCTTGATGACTACAACTGGATGAAGCGCGGTTTTCTCCCGCACGGTCCGGCAACCGTAGAACATGACTGGCAGTGGCGCGAGGCTATCAATGCCATTGACGCCGAGGTCAATGACCTGTGGGACGAAGAGCACGAGCGGGCTACCGATGGCGGCGGCAAGGAGCGCGGCGACAAAGGCGCATATACTATCCGCGACGAGATACATGGCGTGCGCGGTCGTGATGGTGAGCGGCACTTGCCCGGCGGAGTAGTCGGGCGCAAGACAGGCCGCAGGCCGAGGCACGCGCCGCAGTAGCTCAGGGGTGAGCATCCGATGGAAGAGTCCCTAGTCTATGCTGTCAAAGCCATTGATAGGGCGTCGCCTGCGCTCTATGGCGTGGCGCGGAGCATGAAGATGTTGCAACGCGCCGCCTTTCAGACGCAGGCTGAATTGGGGCGGTTTGCGAAGGTTATGCCAAAGCTGCACCACTCTGCTTTTCAATCTCGCGACGAACTAGGCCGTTTCCAGAAGGCCACGGTATTGCTACATCACTCTACACACCAAGCGCGTGATAGCCTTGGCCGATTCCAGAAGGTTATGCCAGCAGTAGAAAGTTCCAGCAAGAAGGTGCGGAGCGAACTAGGTCGCGTTGATAAGAGCATGGATAATGTGCGACGCTCTACCAAGCAGGGCCGCGATGAGATGGGCCGGTTTCAGAAAACTTTGGGCCAAAAGATCAAAGTGGGCATCCATCAGGGGTTCACGGAGTCGTTCCGGTTTATTACAAGGGGTGCGCAAGTTGCTTGGCGCGGCATCAACACATTCATAAGAGGCACCATACGAGCCTTCCGCGCGGCGGCGCGCTGGGCCTGGAATCTCTACAAGCGCATACTCATGCTTGTTGCCGCAATGGCGGCCCTGGGCGCGGCGGCGCTTGCAGCAGGCTTCGCCATAGCCACTAAGCAGGCGGCGGCCTTTGAGCTTGCCAGCGCGAAGGTGCGCGGCGTCACCGGCGCAACCGCTGCAGAGATAAAAGTCCTCGACGCTACCATGCGCGAACTCGCTAAGACCTCCATCTATACTGCCGGCCAATTCTACGAGGCCGGTTACTTCCTCGCGTCCGCAGGTTTCTCCCCCGACCAGATTCAGGCTTCGATTCAGGGCGTCACCAAACTGGCGGAGGCGCTAGGCGCGGATCTCGGGCAGGCGACCGCTACCGTTGTCGCCACTCTCTCTGCCTACAATATGGCGGCCAGCGAAAGCACACGCATTAGCAACGTATTCGCGGCAGCAAACGCGGCTTCGCAGGCGAACATGGAGAAGCTGAGTAGCGCGCTTGTCTATGCCGCACCGATAACTGGCGCGCTGAATGTCCGCTTTGAAGAGACTGTCGCCACACTCAACCTGCTCTTCAACGCGGGCTTGCGCGGCATGATGGCGGGCCGGTCGCTCTCCAGTATGATAGGCAAGCTGCTCGCGCCGACGAAGGAAAGCAGCAAGGCGCTCAAGGAACTCGGCCTGACAATGGAGGACATTGACCCGCGCACCAAGGGGCTCGCCGGAGCGTTCGCCGCGCTCTTTGACGCTAGCATAACTACCGGCCAGGCTATCAAGTTCTTCGGCCAGGAGAATATCAAGGCCTTTGAGATTCTGCGGACTGCTGGCGCGCCCGCGATAGCCGCGATGGAGCAACAGATCACTGGCACCAACCAGGCCTTTGAGCAAGCCGCTATTCAGATGGACACGCTGGCGAATCGCTGGAAGTATCTGGTGAGCAGCTTGCAGGAATTGGGCCTCGTCTTCGGCGCGCCACTGACGCGACCTCTCAAGAACGCGCTCAAGCTGATTGCCGACTTCGTCAACTGGCTGTCGGAGACGAAGGAAATCCGTGGGCTAGCGGCGGCTATCGGCAAGGGCTTTGACGCCTTGGCATCATCTATTCGCAAGGCGCTCGCCAACATACAAAAGAATTGGGATGATGTCTGGGCGAATATCTGGTCAGTCATCAAGTTTGTTGCAACGGGTATAGCCGGAGTCGTCGGCGGGCTTATCGCGCTTGTGCAGTATCTTGTGCAGGCTTACGAACGCGGCGGCGGCGTGTTGCAACAGATATGGCAGTTCATCGTTGACGTTCACGTGAAGGCGGCGCAATTCATAGTCCGCGTCTTCAATGGCATCAAGTCGGCGTTCCTCGGAATCTTCTCCGGCGATGTTGCAGAGGCTGTGCCACGTGCGATGTTCGAGATAATGCGCGCCGTCGGGCAGATTGTAATGCAGCTTGGCAACGAGGCGTTCGCCGCCTTCGTCAACATAGTCCAGAAGTATATGAACCCGATTATCGCGCAACTCAAGACCACATTCAAGGTGCTTGCGGCGGCGGCTGATGCACTAGGCTGGGATAGCATGGCTGACCGGATGCGCAAGGCGATGAATAACATTGACGCGCGCATTGAGGAGACGACGGACAAGTCGCGCAAGGAATGGAGCGCAGCGATACGCGCCTGGTTTCAAGACCTCAAGTACGAAGATGTCGTCGGCGGCGTCGGCAAGATCGGCGAGAGCTTGCGGAAGGCCATATCCGGCACCGACGCCGGGAAGGACTTCCTAAAGGGCTTCGATGCTGAGGTCTCACCGGGGCTAGAAGAAATGGTACGCGGGATGTTCGGCGAGCGGACTACCAAGAAGGGCGGCGGAATATTCGGTGCGATAACTGGCGGGATGCAAGCGGGCCAGAGTTGGATACAACCCTTCCTGCGTGGCGTTGAGGATTTCCAGAAGGCAGTGCAGCAAGCAGGCGACGAATTAGGCGATGGCGCAGGCGGGGCCGCTGGCATACCGGGCGGCGCTAAGGCCCTCCAGATATCCGAAAAGCTCCTCAAGTACATGGACGAACTCAATGGTGTTCTGGGCGAAATGCTTGGCCCGCTTGCCCTCCTTGAGCGGCAGATGGAATACACGCGGATACACATAGCGCAACTCGACGACTCAATAGAGCGGCAGACGGCAGCGATGGAAGCCAACACTGACGCGCTTCGTAGCGGCATGAAAGAGCGTTGGGAAAAGATGCCGATTGAGGAAATGGAAAAGTGGGCACGGTTGCATATTGCCAAGACGCTCCATCAACAGATGCACCCGCAGACATTGGAGTATCTGGTTCCTGGGCACCGTCAACTATCAGAGGACCAACTGATACGCGCATTGATGAAGAGGCCGATGTACATGGACGAAGTAGAGAACGCGCTGATGCGGATGACGCACGGAGAAATGCGTGGCGCGGCGGAAACTGAGTGGGAGAAGTACACGACCAAGATGCTCGACTACCAGGAACAGATGGTGCAGTACCAGCAAAGGCAATTAGAGATACAACGGGAGGCATTGGCCGCGCAGATGGCAGCTCTTGAGCGCCAGAAGGAGGCCATGCTTTCACAGGAGAAACTGGCCGCATTGCTCCTGGAAATGGAGAAGTTCAAGGTCGCTATGGAGACAGAAGGCGTCACGATTGTCAAGGAGGAGTGGGACAAGATAATCGAGCGGGTGAAGGCATTGTATGACAAGGTGCAGGGGCCGACGGACGTTCCTGGTGGCGGCGCGATACCGGGCGCGATACCAGGCGCGACTTCCGCAAGCGTACCGCCCGCGCCTCCGCCTACCTTTGGCCCTGGCATGATAACACCGGCAGACCCAGGCAAGGGCACCATTCTCATTCCGGGTACAAGCGGGAAGTTCCCTATAAATTGGCCTGGCGATATTGCGGGGCGGTCACCATATACCGAACCGATAGCGCCAATGATACCGCCGCCTGGCTCAACCTTCGGCCCGATTGATCCGATAGCGCGGCGACCAAATACTATCATCATTGGCCCGAACGGGATAGACATTCAGATAGTGAACCCGCCAGATGCTACGCCGGAGGACATAGCGAACGCAGTTGCAGATGGTATGGCGGATTTCGTGGAAGAGTCCGGCATAGCGATGGGTGCCGCCGGCCTGCCTGCGAGGTAGGGGCTGCCATGAATCGCGCAGATAACAGTGACGCCGCGCTCTCAAAGGGGTATAATCCTTTTGAGAGGAGATGGTAACGATGAGACGCGGAACGGTCGCCGTGATCATCATGGCTTGTGTAGTTGCACTAGGTTGGGCAGCAGGGACTATCCGGGACAGGGTAGTCTGCAATCGGGCGACGATGCAGGGGATTGTGGAGGAGCGGGAAGGTTGGGCCGAGCATCAGAGGCAGATTGAGCACCCGGCGATACAGTGTAACTTCACGATACCGAAGAGGTGTGCAGTGGCAAAGACGGATATAGTGAGCGAAGACGCGATGGAACTGAGCGGCAACGTGTTCTTTAGCGGGCTGCACAAGAACAACTTCCGGACCTGCTACCTTCAGTTCTCTTGGGGGGCATACGCAGCGATCGTGGTAATACTGGAGCGCAATTCGGTTTCGCACAAGTTTCGTTACCAGGTATATATAGGTAACGGGGCGGAGTTTGGCGCTCCGGATGGTGATTATGTTGAGTGGCTTAGTGGCTGGTATGCCAAGGTGGATGTGCCTGACCTTGATTGGGACTTCACGATGAAAAGCACGCACAGTCGCCTGCATCGTACGCGGATGATTGAGCCTTGGCGTGGAAGTGACATAGGACCAACCCACACCACCGAGAGTCGTTTCAGTGAGGGGTGGGTAGCCGAACCGCCGTATAAGACGGAGATTACATTTGGAGGATTGGCATGGAGTACAGTTATACCGGGTGTAGCTCCCACCCCAGCGAGCGGAATTGCTGTCGAGCATCAACTTCACTGGAATATAGCCGACACTGAGTTTGTGCGGTTAACGGTCGACTCCAGCAGTTTTGAGTATGATTTCACGAGCATTGAGGACCACTGCTACGGTCAATACTTTCCCAATGCGCCGCGAGGTACTGTTCATGGCGCGGGTGATATGTATGCCGATGGCGATGGCAATGTCCTCACATTCCAGAGTGGGCCAACGACGGGAGTAGGACAGCATCCATTTATCTACAAGGCTTTCAACCTGCCTCGCGTCCTTGACCTCCGGCAAACGGGCCTCTGCGGACACGGAGACACCGCGCCGAACGATGACCTCTACGGCAGTCAGTTGATGTGGCTATGGAATGGGTACGCAGTCTGCCCGGTCTGGCGTTACCTGAATGGCCCATTGTGGGTGCCTGGCGACCCCGTATGTGGCGCACCTCCCGGAACGTACCCGATGTGGGCAGGGCCAAAGTATGATGCAGAGGCAGGAAAGTATACCCCGATGTGGAATCCGCTGGACGCCTACTGTCC
>Ga0307928_10000803_pt1 | contig 23730 bp, 22 predicted proteins | sample AceLakmetagen232_FD_201815 | JGI IMG/M metagenome (GOLD analysis project Ga0307928, IMG submission 201815) | Saline water microbial communities from Ace Lake, Antarctica - #232 | ecosystem: Environmental > Aquatic > Non-marine Saline and Alkaline > Saline | place: Antarctica: Ace Lake... | reverse complement strand
ATACAGACATTAGGCAAAAAAAGAGATTCGGTCAAGAATTATTTTTTTACAAGCTCTCCATTTGCTATAATCCTTTGTCGTTTTGATACTTTTGGACGTCGATAGTCCTTATGTCAGAATTAGAGTACGTTATCCCGTTTATATATAGTGTGAAAATATTAATTATCCGGAAATTTTTCATATCAGCCTTTGTCCTGTTGATTATGGCAGGTAGTGGATGCGCCACGGCTCCGAACATCAAGGGATTCTTCGAGCGGGAGAGTGAGCGATTAAACCCGCCAGAACGCCGGATTCTGGTGGAGACCCTGCGCGTCCTCATTCTACTGGAAGATTACTGCGCGGCCCTGGAAGCGAGAGAGATAGAGGCGGTTCTTGCCTGTTATTCGCCCCACTACTCTTATTATGAGAAAGGTGTGGACTGGTTGAGAGACTGGATCAGAGAGAAGTACCTGGCGCCTTTTGATGAGGTCTCGGTATCCATGAGGGAGATCTCGCTTGAGTTTGTACAGAAAGATTCGGGTTCCTGGCTGCGGCAGGAAGACTTTGACTGGCTATCCGGACTCGGGGAAAGGCCGGTCTCCTTGCCTTCCTACCGGATAATTATCCATACCGGTTCCGGACCGGTAGAGATGTTTCTGGGAGATGACAACGGTCCGTCTTCGCATTCTCCGCGCCGTCCCGGCCCGGTCTCCGTCCCTCCTCCGGGCCCGGAACCGGGGACGCGGACGGTATCGGTGACTTCCTCCACCGATTCCGGGGTGGAGCGCCCTCTGGGGGAGTTATCATTCCAACTTCTGGTAAAAGGCCGCCTGGCCGGCTGCGGCGGTTCGGAGGTCTTCACCTGTTCAATGGAGGAGAAAGTGATTCTTCTGCTGGAGAAAGAAGAAGGCCGCTGGAAAATTATTTCTCAGTGGTAATCTTTATTTTTCCAGCATTAGGAAAGTAAGTCAAGCTAGTCAACAACGTCCCCTAATGAAGGCATAAAAGATGTTTGACAATATTCATGGAATCCGTTACAAGTGTTTCTTTTCATAGAATCAAGACGATGGATAAACTTGAGGAAATAGCCCGGAGGTTGGCGGAGATAGACGATCCGGAGCTTATGGAACGATTCTTCCGGGAGATTTTGACCCCGAAGGAGGTCAGGGATCTTTCATCACGGTGGGAGTTGGTAAAGCTTTTGGAAGAAGGGGTCAGCCAGCGGCGGATCGCCAAAGACCTGCATTTGAGCCTCTGCAAAATAACCAGGGGATCGAGAGAGCTGAAGAAAAGGAATTCGGCTCTCAAAAAAATCATCCGTGAGTTTATCGATTAAACAAAAAAAAGGAGGAGATCATGGAAAGGACTAAGTTTATTCTGGACGAAAAAGAGATACCGGATCACTGGTATAATATTCTGCCGGATTTGCCGGAACCATTGCCCCCGGTTTTGCATCCGGGCACGGGAGAGCCGGTAACCCCCGATGACCTGGCCCCCCTCTTCCCGATGGCTCTAATCATGCAGGAGTTCAGCCCCGAACGGTATATCGAGATACCGGAGGAAATTCGCGAGGTTTATCAATTATGGAGACCCACCACCCTGTTTCGGGCCCACCGGCTGGAGAAAGCACTCGATACCCCGGCCCGGATTTTCTATAAGTATGAAGGGACCAGCCCTCCCGGCAGTCACAAGCCCAACACGGCGGTAGCCCAAGCGTATTACAACAAAATGGAAGGTATTGAGCGGATAACTACCGAGACCGGGGCCGGTCAATGGGGGAGCGCACTGGCTTTCGGGGGGGCTTGCTTTGGAGTTGAGATTAAGGTTTATATGGTCAGGATCAGTTACGACCAGAAACCCTATCGCCGGGTGATGATGGAAACCTGGGGGGCGAAATGCGTGCCCAGTCCCAGCCCGGATACCAAAGTCGGAAGAGACATCCTGGCCGACGATCCCGAATGTACGGGGAGCCTGGGGATCGCCATCAGCGAAGCGGTGGAGGAAGCCGTCTCCCGCGACGATACCCATTATTCTTTAGGGAGTGTGCTCAACCATGTGCTTCTGCATCAGACAGTCAACGGTCTGGAGACGAAGAAGCTGATGGAAAAGGCGGGTTTCTACCCCGATATTATTGTGGGTTGCGTCGGCGGAGGGTCTAACTTCGCCGGCCTGTTCTTACCTTTTGTAAAGGATAAGATCGACGGAACCAGGCCCGACTTGCGGATTATTAATGTTGAACCTTTTGCCGCTCCCTCCCTGACCAAGGGATTATACGCTTATGATTTTGGCGACGAGGCGGGTCTTACTCCCCTTCTTAAGATGTACACTCTGGGTCACGGCTTTATTCCCGCGCCGATCCACGCCGGCGGATTGCGTTATCACGGAATGGCGCCCATTATCTGCCATCTCCATAAGCTGGGGCTGGTTGAAGCCAGGGCGGAGCATCAGCTTGGGACTTTCAAGGCGGGAATAACCTTTGCCCGCACGGAAGGAATTATCAGCGCCCCGGAGACCAATCACGCCATCCGGGCTACCATCGATGAGGCCCTGAAATGTAGAGAAGAAGGAGTCGCCAGGACAATTCTTCTGGCTCACAGCGGTCATGGACACGTCGATATGGCTGCCTATGATGATTATCTCGCGGGGAAACTTCATAATTATGAATACCCCGCGGAAAAGGTAAAGGAGGCGCTGGCTCACCTTCCCAAAGTCCCCGGGGCGGAAGAGAAGGGGGAGGGCCGTTAGGCATATATAAAATTTTTCAAAGAAAAATTTTATGAAAAAGTTGCTTTCCGGTAACGAAGCGGTAGCCCGGGGCGCCTGGGAGGCGGGGGTGGTCCTGGGAACCGGCTATCCCGGAACCCCCTCATCCGAGATTCTGGAGAACCTGAAGGAGTACGAGGGGGTCAGGGCGCAGTGGTGTGTGAATGAGAAGGTGGCCCTGGAAGTTGCTTCGGGGGCCAGTTGGGCCGGGGCGCGGGTCCTGGTGACGATGAAGCATGTGGGGCTGAACGTGGCGTCGGATCCCCTCTTTACGTTGGCTTATACCGGTGTGAAAGGCGGCCTGGTGATCGTGGTGGCCGATGATCCGGGGCTTCACAGCTCCCAGAATGAGCAGGATAGCCGCCATTACGCCCGGGCGGCCAAGCTCCCGATGCTGGAGCCCTCCGACAGCCGGGAAGCCCGGGAGATGGCAAAGCTGGCCTTCGAGATCAGTGAAGAGTTTGAGCTGCCGGTCCTCCTGCGCCTGACCACGCGTGTCTCTCATTCCCGGACTATAGTTGCTCCGGGAGAGCGCGGGGAGATATCCACTCCGTTTGCCTGTATTAAAGATCCGAAGAAGCGGGTCATGATTCCCGCTTATGCCCGGCTGCGCCATCGGGTCCTGGAAAAGAAGATGGAACGATTGATCCGGTACGCCGAAGACGCTCCCTGCAACCGGCTGGAAGAGGGGGGGGGAGAACCGGGAATTATCACCTCCGGCATATCTTATCAGTATTGCAAGGAAGTAGCGCCCGATGCTTCGTACCTGAAGCTGGGTATGGTCTATCCACTGCCGATAGGTACCATTGAAAACTTTGTCCGCAGCTCGGAGAAAGTTTTTATAGTGGAAGAACTCGATCGGTTCCTGGAGACTGAGATAAAAGCAATGGGGATGGAGGTGACCGGGAAGCGGCCGGAGTATTGTCTGGGGGAATTAAATCCCGACCGGATCGAGGCTCTGCTCCGAGAGAAATCTGAATCAACCTCGTCCTCGCCCCCGATCCCGGTGCGGCCGCCGGTGATGTGCGCCGGTTGCCCACATCGGGGGGTATTTATGGTATTGCGGAAGCTGAAATTATTTGTGACCGGGGATATCGGGTGCTACACGCTGGGAACGCTCCCCCCGCTCTCCGCGCTCGATACCTGTCTCTGCATGGGAGCGGGGGTAGGTCAGTCCGAAGGATTCAGGACGGTACTCCCTGCCGAGGACCGGGAGCAGGTGGTCGCGGTGATCGGGGACTCCACGTTTATCCATTCCGGGATCACCGGCTTGATCGATATCGTTTATAACGGAAACGGGGGGGTGGTGATCATCCTGGATAATCGGACCACAGCCATGACGGGACGGCAGCCCCACCCGGCGATGGGTGTCACACTGCGCGGAGAAGAGACGACCGCGACCAATCTGGAAGAGGTCTGCCGGGCTGTCGGGGTCCGCCGGGTTAGAGTGATGAACCCACATGACCTCCAGGGGATGGAGGATTTCCTAAAGGAGTCTCTCCCGCTGGTTGAGCCTTCGGTCATGATTGCCCGGGCCCCCTGTGTCCTCCTCACCCGGGGAGAGGAACCGCGCCCGTATCGGGTCGATCTCGATACCTGTGTGGCATGTGAGCAGTGTCTTCAGACAGGTTGCCCGGCACTGGTCAAACTCCCGGACGGGAAGGTCCGGATCGAGGGCTTCCTCTGTACCGGTTGCGGGGTCTGCGCGCAAGTCTGCCCGGTTGAGGCGATCGGGGAATATATTAGACAGGATGAACCCCGATAAATCGGGGTAGAATATGCCGAAGATTATATTTTTTAAATCCGGTATATTCTGTTAATCCTGTCAAAAAAATATGCCAGAGAAGGCAACAAGTATAATCTTAACCGGTGTCGGCGGCCAGGGGGTGTTACTTGCCGCCCGGATCCTCTCCGAAGCGGCGCTCCGTTCCGGGCTGGATGTTAAGAGCAGCGAGGTACACGGGATGTCCCAGCGGGGGGGGAGTGTCCTGGCCCAGGTCCGCTTTGGTCCCCGGGTATATTCTCCTCTGACCCCGAAAGGAACCGGCGATTACCTGCTTGCTCTGGAAGAACTGGAGGCGCTGCGGTATTGTGCTCTGCTCAAAAAAAACAGCCGGATTATGATGCAGCGGTGCCGGATTCTTCCTTCCCCGGTTATCGCGGGTTTCACTCCTTACCCGGAAGATAGTGTTGCTCTTCTGAGAGAAGAAGGGTATCGAGTTTCTCTGATGAATGAAGATGAGGTTGGGACTTCGGGGAGCGCCCGGTTTGCCAATGTCTTTCTTCTGGGGATGCTTGCTTGCCACCTCCAGTTCTCCCCGGAGGTCTGGAGAGAGGTGGTGCTCAATGCCGTTCCGGAACGATTCCGGGAACAGAATCGGCAGGCGTTTGAGAAGGGGAGAACCATACTATAACCGGAATCTGATCGGAAAGGATAATGTTTGACATCTACCGGGGTTATTTTATTCTTAGAGGTTGAGAACAGAAGAGGGTGAAGTGCTATGATCTGGAATGAACAAATCGAATATTTGCCGCCGGAAAAGATGGAGCGGCTGCAGTCGGAACGTCTCCGGAAGCTGGTGAAATATGTTCTGAATAACTCCATATTCTATCGGAACCTATTTAAAGAAGCCGGTATTTCCGCCCGGGATATTAAGCATATCTCCGATCTGAAGAAACTTCCTTTTACCCGGAAGGCTGATCTCCGGGATAATTATCCCTTCCAGATGTTTTGCGTCCCACTGCGGGAGGTGGTGGAGATCCACGCGTCCAGCGGGACGACCGGTAACCCGACCGTTGTGGCTTATACAAAGAACGACATCAAGCTCTGGTCGGAAGTCATGGCCCGGACGCTCGCCATCGCCGGCGCGACCCCGGATGACATCGTTCAGAACGCTTATGGATACGGTCTTTTTACCGGCGGTCTGGGGGTCCACTACGGGGCACTGGAACTGGGTGCCAGCGTCATCCCCATGTCATCGGGGGGGACTAAACGGCAGTTGAAAATTATGCGGGACTTTAAGTCCACTGTCTTAACCTGCACTCCCAGTTACGCCCTCTTCATGGCGGAGGAAGCCCGGGAGATGGATATCAACCCCCGGGAGTCATCACTCCGGATCGGTGTCCTGGGGGCTGAGCCCTGGAGTGACGGATTGAGGAGGGAGATCGAGGCCGCCTGGGGGATGACCGCGCTTGATGTCTACGGGCTCTCCGAGATAATCGGCCCGGGGGTCGCTCAGGAATGCCCCGAAAAGACCGGTCTTCATATTTATAGTGATGTATTTTTTCCGGAAGTTATCGATCCTGAGACAGGGGAACCGGTGGAAGAGGGCGAAGATGGGGAACTTGTGATCACCACCTTAACCAAGGAGGCGATCCCGTTGATCCGCTACCGGATCGGCGACATTGTTAATATCAACTACGAGCGGTGTTCCTGCGGCCGGACACTTCCCCGGATCAGCAAGATCAAAGGAAGGACAGACGACATGCTGATCATCCGGGGGATCAATGTATTTCCCTCCCAGATCGAGTCGGTTCTCCTGGAGGTGGAAGGGGCCCAACCTCATTACCTGCTGGTGGTCGATCGGGTCAAAGGACTCGATACTCTGGAAATTCAGGTGGAAGTCGGCGAGGAAGTCTTTTCCGATGAGATCAGAAAGCTCCAGCAACTGAGTGAGAAGATCAAAAAGGAGATCGAGAGCGTCTTGGCATTGTCGGTTGAAGTCAAACTGGTCGAACCCAAGACAATTGAGAGGAGCATGGGGAAGGCAAAGAGAGTTATTGATAAGCGAAAAAAATAAAGCGGAGGAAAATTTTCTATGAAAGTCCAGCAATTATCCATATTTCTGGAAAACCGAGCCGGTCGGCTGGCTGAGGTCACGGAGTTACTAGGGAAGGCGGAGATAAATATCCGGGCGCTCTCCTTGGCGGACACCTCGGATTTCGGTATTTTGAGAGTTGTCGTGAACAAACCGGAGAAAGCCGTGCGGATCCTGGAAGAGAACGGTTTTACCGTTGCCGGGACCGAGGTCCTGGTCGTCGAAATCGATGATAAACCGGGAGGGTTGGCCCGGGTTCTGAAAATTCTCAATGCCCGGGATATTAATGTTGAGTATATGTATGCTTTCATGGAGAAGCTGACCGACCGGGCTCTGCTTATCTTCCGGATCGAGGATATGGAGGGGGCGATCGAGTTGCTCCGGGACAAGGGAATAAAAATCTTAACGAAAAAGGAGGTGAGTTCGATTTAAGTATAAACAAACTTCTTCGGAATTAATTAAAAAGGAGGCAAGAATGAAAAAGTTATTTTTAGCGGGAGTTAGTCTGATTCTGGGATTGGGCATCTTGATCGGGTCCCTGGACGCGGCCGATGAAGCAAAGCAGGAGCCGGCGAAGCTGGAGAGGTATAAAGTGGGAGCACTCTTCGCGATCACCGGTCCGGCTTCCTGGCTGGGTGAACCGGAAAGGAATACTGTCTTGATGATTGAGGAAGAAGTGAATAAAAGTGGTGGAATCAATGGCCACCCCTTAAAGTTAATCATTGAGGATACAGTGGGTGATGGGACCAAGACGGTCAACGCCGCCAAGAAGCTGATCGCGAGCGATAAAGTCTGCGCCATTATCGGGCCATCCCGGAGTGGTTGTACCATGGCCATCGTCCCGATTGTTCAGGCAGCCGAGATTCCTCTTATCTCCTGTGCCGCCGCCGAGGCTATCGTCATTGCCCCGGACGGGAAACAGAATAAGTGGGTATTCAAGACTCCTCAGAAAGACAGCCACGCCGCCGAGAAGATATTCGAGCATATGAAAGCCAATGGGATCAAGCGGATCGCCCTCCTGACCGGAACCACCGGCTTCGGGGCTCAGGGCAGAGAACAGTTGAAGAAATTGGCTCCAGTCTGGGGAATGGAGATCGTGGCAGATGAGACTTACGGCCCCAAAGACTCCGATATGACGGTCCAGTTGACCAAGATCAAAGCGAAGAATACCCAGGCCATAATAAACTGGTCGATCGTCCCCGCGCAGGCCATCGTCTGCAAGAATATGAAACAACTGGGGATCGAACTTCCTCTTTATCAGAGTCACGGATTCGGGAATATTAAGTATGTGCAGGTGGCGGGAGGAGCGGCCGAGGGCACTATCTTCCCCTGTGGCCGTCTCCTGGTAGTGGAATCTCTGCCGAATGATCATCCTCAGAAAAAGGTTCTGGCCCGGTATAAGAAAGATTATGAAGATAGGTTCAATGAGAACGTCAGTACCTTCGGCGGTCATGCCTACGACGCCCTCTGGCTGGTCATAGAAGCCTTAAAAGAAGTGGGACCCGACCGGGAGAAGATCCGGGATTACCTGGAGGGGAAAAAAGGTTTTGTGGGGACCGGGGGAGTCTTTATGTTCACTCCTGATGACCATAACGGGCTTACCCGGGAAGCATTTGAGATCCTCACCGTCAAGGACGGCAAGTTTGACGTTCTGGAGAAGTAGTGATATATCAATCGGCGGGGGTTAAACCCGGAGAAAAACTCTCCGGGTTTAACCCCCGTTTTCCTCCCGCTCACGATCCACAGCGTACCATCGTTATATCATTATGACACTGGGCAGCCAGATCTTACAGTACATTATCAGTGGGATCTCGATCGGCAGCATCTACGCTCTGGTGGCTCTTGGTTTTAACATCATCTATAATACCACCGGGATAATTAACTTTGCCCAGGGCGAGTTTGTCATGCTGGGAGGGATAACGGCCGCCTCCCTGGTGACGATTTTTCATGTTCCCATCTTGATCGCGTTTCTGGCGGCAGTGATTATCGTGACTGCCGCAGGGGCCTTTTTCGAACGACTGGCGATCCATCCTCTCAAGAATCCCTCCGTTATCACGCTCATCATCATCACCATCGCGGGCTCCATTCTCTTGAAAGGGATCGCCATGTTTATCTGGGGAAAGGATACCTACTTCTTACCATCTTTTAGCGGGGATCGCCCGATTCATTTCCTGGGGGCCGCCATTCTCCCCCAGACCGTCTGGATTCTGGGGATCACCGGCCTGGTTGTTATCCTGCTCAGCGCATTCTTCAAGTTTACCCTGGCCGGCAAAGCGATGCGGGCGGTAGCTTCCAACCGGATGGCGGCCTCACTGGTCGGGATTAATGTGAAGAAGATGGTCCTCTTCTCATTCGCTCTCAGCGCGGCGGTCGGAGCCGTCGGGGGCATCATCATCGCCCCGATCGCTCTGATGGATTATGATAAGGGGGCGATATTTGCTTTAAAAGGATTCGCGGTCGCCGCCCTGGGCGGGATCGGGAATTTCGGCGGTGCGATCGCGGCCGGCTTGATTCTGGGGATCCTGGAAGCGCTGGGGGCGGGCCTGATCTCCTCTCATTACAAAGACGCGATAGCTCTGATGGTATTGCTCCTGGTTCTCTTCCTGAAGCCCTCCGGAATATTCGGTTCCGCTCAGGAGAGCCGCTTGAAGAAATTTTAATCCGATGATTAAAAGCAATTATCTGGCATTATTGATCCTGGCTCTGGTGCTGGCGTTCATACCGCTGGCGATCAGTAACGTCTATTATCTGGGAATCCTGATCTTTGTCGGGATCAACAGCCTGATAACTATCGGACTGAGCTTGCTGATGGGTTACGCGGGCCAGATCTCACTGGGACACGCCGCCTTTTTCGGTCTGGGGGCTTACCTTTCCGGGGTGTTGTCCACCCGCCTGGCTGTCCCCCCGGTCTCGGCCCTCCTGCTCGCCGCCCTCTTTACCGCCCTGGTCGCGTTATTGATCGGTCTCCCTACCTTGAGGTTGAAAGGACACTATCTGGCCATGGCTACCCTGGGCTTCGGGCAGATCGTTTATATAGTTTTTAATGCCTGGGTGGAAATGACCGGCGGGCCGTCCGGATTCGGAAATATCCCGCGCCTCCGGATCGGGGGGGTGGTCTTCGATACCGATTTGAAATATTTTTATCTGGTCTGGGGCCTGGTTGTGGTCGGGCTCTTCTTCGCCGTCAACATCATTCATTCCCGGGTGGGAAGAGCCCTCCGGACGATGCATACCAGCGAGGTCGCCGCCGGCACGCTGGGAATAAACACGGTCCGGTATAAGATTCAGATCTTTGTCATCAGCGCCGTTTATGCCAGCGTGGCCGGAAGTCTCTACGCTTACTTTGTGACTTTTTTAAGCCCGGGGACCTTCGGGATCTCCTTCTCCATCCTGCTCGTCACCATGGTGGTCTTCGGCGGCCGCTTCAGTGTCTGGGGGGCGCTTCTCGGCACAGCGGTCCTCTCAATCCTTCCCGAGTCGTTGAGGATAATCAAGGATTACGATGTCCTGGTTTATGGCGCGGTATTACTTTTGGTAATGATCTTCTTCCCCGAGGGACTGGTCGGTTTGATCGGACGAGTGTTCCGGCCTCGGTCTCTCCCGGAGAAACTGAGAACCTAATATTTTTAAGTTGGAACTGGTTATGCCCTTATTGGAAGTAATCAATCTGGAGAAACATTTTGGGGGTCTGACGGCGATCAACCGGGTGACTTTCTCCATCCAGCCTGGTCAGATCAAGGCGATTATCGGTCCCAACGGCGCCGGCAAGACCACGCTCTTTAATGTTCTAACCGGTGTGGTACCGCCTGATGGTGGCGAGATCAGATTCCGTGATGGTGATATTACCGGGTGGAAATCCCATTTGATCGCGTCCCGGGGAATAGCCCGGACCTTCCAGATAATCAAGATCTTCGGGGATATGACGGTTCTCGAGAATGTGATGACCGGTTGCCACCTTAAATCAAAGACCGGTCTCCTGAGCGCCGCCTTCCATTTACTACCCGTCTGGAGGGAGGAGCGGGAGATCGCGGAGAAATCAATCCGGATCTTACGGGAGGTGGGCCTGGAGGATCGAGCCCAGGCCCGGGCCGGGAACCTTCCGCTGGGTATGCAGCGGCTGCTGGAGATCGGGCGGGCTCTAGCTTCCGAACCATCCCTGATCCTGCTGGATGAACCGGTTGCCGGTCTGAGCGGCCCGGAAACACGGGAATTGGCGCATCTGATCCGCCGGATACGGGATGGGGGGACGACTGTTCTTCTGGTGGACCACGACATGAGCCTGATCATGGATATCTCCGATGAAGTACTCGTATTAGATTACGGATGTAAGATCGCCGAAGGGTCGCCTCGAGAGATTCAGAACGATGAGAAGGTGATCGCGGCTTATCTGGGGGAGGAGATGGACTGAACATGGATTCGGAAGTTTTATTGACGATCAGGAATCTGGACGCCTATTATGGTCAGGCGCAGGCGTTGAGGAACGTCTCTCTCCATGTGAATAGCGGAGAGATCGTCACCTTAATAGGTGCCAACGGCGCGGGCAAGACCACCCTCCTGAACTCGATTGCGGGGGTGCTGAATTCGATATCGGGGAAGATTTTCTTTGAGGAAGAGGATATTGCCGGGCTGCCGTCGGAGAAGGTTGTGGCCCGGGGTTTGTCACTGGTTCCGGAGGGGCGGCAGGTCTTCTCGCCGCTTACCGTCCTGGACAATCTTTTCCTGGGGGCATATCTCAGGCACGGCCGGAAGAGCAAGGAAAAAATCGAGGAGGATCTGCAGAAGATCTGGGGAATCTTCCCCGTTCTGAAGGAACGGATGAATGGTTATGCCGGAACCCTCTCCGGAGGGGAACAGCAGATGCTGGCGGTCAGCCGGGCCCTGATGGCCCGCCCGAGGCTGCTGCTTCTGGATGAGCCATCCATGGGTCTCGCCCCCTTGATGGTAAAAGAGATATTCCGGCATATCGCCGAGCTTCCCCGGCAGGGAACCACCGTTCTTCTGGTGGAACAGAACGCCCGGGCCGCTTTTGAAGTTGCCGGGCGGGGCTATGTTCTGGAGACCGGCCGGATCGTTCTCCAGGGCTCTATTACGGAACTCCTGGACAATAAAGAGATAAAGAGGGCTTACCTGGGAAAGGGGTACCGGGAAGTGTGGGAGTAACATAAAATATAGATTGGAGACAGGATATGACTATCTGGAATAAAAAGTTTGAGTGTATCTCTCCCGGAGAACTGGAGCAGTTACAACTGGAGAGGTTGCAGTCCACCCTCAACCGGGTCTCCCGGAATGTCGTCTTCTATCAAAAAATATTTGAAAGAGAGGGGATTATCCCGGAGCGGATCCGGGAGCTTTCCGACCTGCGGAGAATTCCCTTCACCAGTCGCCGGACCCTGAGGGCGGCTTATCCTTACGACATGTTCGCCGTCCCGTTGCGGGAGGTGGTACGGCTCCAGACCTCATCGGGAACCACCCAGGAGCCGATTGTGGTGGGATATACCCGCAATGATGTGGAGCACTGGACCGAGTTGGTGGCTCGCGTCTTGACCGGAGCCGGGATCAATCGCGATGATGTCATCCAGATATCGTTTGATTACGGTCTCTTCCCCGGCGCTCTGGGGATGCATTACGGAGCGGAGGCGGTCGGGGCTTCCGTCATCCCGGCTTCCACCGCCGGTTCAAGGCGCCAGATCACGGTTATGAGGGATTTTCGCTCGACTGTCTTAATAGCTGCCCCCGGTTATGGCCTCCGCCTGGCCCGCATGATCCGGGAGATGAAGATCAATCCTCAGGATCTGTTCTTGAGAGTGGGATTGTTTGGAGCGGAGACCTGGTCGGAGAATCTCCGCCGGGAACTGGAAGAGAGGCTGCGGATCAAGGCCTACGATTTTTACGGCCTGAGCGAACTCTTTAACCCCGGAGTAGCCAGTGAATGTGAGGCTCAGAACGGTCTTCATATCTTTGAGGACCATTTCATCCCGGAGATCATCGATCCTGGGACCGGCCGTCCGCTGGATTTTGGAGAGGAGGGAGAACTGGTATTAACCAGTATCACTAAAGAAGCTTTTCCTTTGATCCGGTATCGAACCGGTGATATTACCACCCTGATCAAAGGAAAATGTTCTTGCGGACGTACCCTGGTCCGGATGGCCCGAGTTAAAGGCCGGACCGACGACATGTTCTCAGTTCTGGGAGTGAGCGTCTTCCCTTCCCAGGTAGAAGAGATCCTGACCCGGATCGAAGGAACGGAGCCGCATTTTCAGATCCGGATCGATCGGGAGGCCGATCGAGAGGTAGTAAAGCTCCTGGTTGAGATCTCACCCGAGATCTTCTCCGACGAGATGAAGAAGATGCAGAAATTAAAGCGGGAGATTAAAGGGGAAATATATAAATTGCTGGATCTGGAAGTTGAGGTAAAGCTGGTGGAACCCGGAGCTTTGATTGGCCGGGGGGAGGGGGTGAGGAGAGTGATCGATAATCGAAATAGAGGGTAACTTATGTACTGGTCGGAAGAGATTGAAACCATTGGCCGTAAGGAACTGGAAAAACTTCAGCTCCGGCGTCTCCGAACCTCCCTCCGGAGGGCGGCATCTTCCCGGTTCTACCGGGAACTTTTTCAGAATGCCGCGATCAAGCCGGAGGAGATCCGGTCACTGAAAGACCTGACCCGGTTACCCTTCACCACCAAGGCCGATCTGAGACATTCCTATCCCGGGGGAATGCTGGCGGTGGATCCGGAAAAGGTGGTCAGGATACACGCTTCTTCCGGGACCACCGGTCAGTCCACCGTGGTGTATCATACCGCTCACGATCTAGACGGGTGGACCGACCTGGTTACTCGGTGCCTGGTGATGGCCGGATGTACGCCCCGGGATATTTTTCAGAATATGATGAGTTACGGTCTCTTTACCGGCGGACTGGGACTGCATTATGGAGCGGAGCGGTTGGGGATGATGGTCATACCGGTCGGGGGGGGAAATACAGATCGTCAGATCCAATTCTTCCGGGATTTCGGGACCACGGTCATTCATATTACTCCCAGTTACGCTCTTCATCTCAACGATGTGATCAAGGATATGGGCCTGAGCCACCGGGACTTTAAGCTCCGTCTGCTTATCTTCGGGGCGGAGCCTTATTCCGAAGCCACCCGGGCAAAGATCGTGGAGGCGTACCGGGTTGATACCTATAATTGTTATGGCCTTTCCGAGATGAACGGACCGGGGGTGGCCTTCGAGTGCGGGGCCAGCGACGGGATGCACGTCTGGGAGGATAATTATATCGTGGAGGTGATAGACCCGGAGAGCGGGGAGTCACTCCCTCCGGGGAAGATCGGCGAGGTTGTTCTCACCACACTGAACCGGGAGGCGATGCCGCTGATCCGTTATCGAACCCGGGATCTGGCTTTTCTTTATGAAGATACCAGCTGCCCCTGCGGGAGAAATTTTCGGCGACTCTCCCGGATTGTCGGCCGGGCCGATGATATGTTGATAGTTCGGGGGGTTAATGTATTCCCCAGCCAGGTCGAGCAGGTCTTGATGAAGTTGCCGGAGGTAGGGACGAATTATCAGCTTCTGCTGGACCGGGTGGAGAACCTCGACCGGATGACGGTCCGGGTGGAGATAAGCGGACGGATGTTTCATGGGGAGGTGGGTGAACTGAGGGCGCTGCGGAAGAAGATTCAACATGAGCTGAAAGAGCAGATCCTGCTGACAACCGAGGTGGAACTTATGGAACCGGGGGCCCTTCCGCCCAGCCGGGGCAAAGCGAAACGGGTCATAGATAACCGGGAGATATAACAGGGAAGTGAGTCAAAGTGACTAAAGTGAACTAAAGTGTGAAGTGAGCTGCCGACTTCGCCAAAGTAGCCTCAGGCTACGACGGCTGAAAAAGTGAACTAAAGTGACTAAAGTGAACTAAAGTGACTATTTTACGGAGTAAAAATTATGCCGCATCAAGTAGCTGTATTTTTAGAAAACAAGCCGGGCAAACTGGAACGGGTGACCGGACTTTTGGCCGGAGCGGGGATCAATATTCGGGCGATAACCATTGCCGATAGCGGGGATTTTGGGGTATTGAAATTACTGGTTGACAAGCCGGCGATAACCTGTAATATCTTGGCCCAAAATGGATTGGTCGCTACAGTCAGGAGGGTGGTGGCGATGAAGATCCCGGATAAGCCGGGTGGTCTCTTAAATATCGCCCGGATCCTGACCCGGCAGAAGATCAATATCGATGACGCTTATGGGTTTGTCCTGAAGAGTGGCGAGACGGCGGTATTTGTTATTCAGGTGAAAGATCCCGATACCGCGGCCGATCTGCTGAAAGCGGAAGGGATACAATTGCTGGGGGACAACGACCTTTATTTTCTTTAACCTACCCTAATTTGGGTGTGGTTAAATTTACATATATCGGTATAAACGACGAAAAAGAAAAGGAGAAGAGATGATGAAAAAAGCCATATTGGCTATAGGGTTGGCGGTCTTGATCCTGCCGGTCCCCCTCCGGGCGGGCTTGCTGGAGAAAGACGTCATCCAATCGGACTGGTTTAAGGTTGGGGGTGACTTCCGGATTCGAGAGGTCGGGTTCAATAACATTATTGTCTGGAACAGCGATAATAAGGCCGATCAGCAGCACTTCTGGCGGCTCCGGACCCGGCTCTATTTCCAGGCCGACCCGATGGAGGAGCTTACCCTCTACAGCCGGTTCGTCAATGAGTGGCGGTATTACGCCAAACCGAAGAACCGGGAGCACCCGCTCCGGGATGAGATATTGCTTGACAATGCCTATCTCAATATTAAAGGAGTTGGTGATATCCCGCTTGTTCTTAAGGCCGGCCGGCAGGACCTGATCTACGGGGAAGGTTTTATTATTCTGGACGGCACCCCTCTGGACGGATCCCGGACCATCTTCTGCGACGGTGGTAAGATAACCCTGGACCTGGATCAGACGACCGTGGATTTCCTGGCTCTCTATAACACCGGGAAACAGTGGTTCGCCATCAATAAGAACACCGACCCTCTTGGCGGTGGAGACTCGGAACGGCTGGACAGCCAGACAATCGGGGTCTTCGGCGCTTATCTGACCAACAAAAGCCTGATCGAGAAGCAGAAGCTGGAAGCTTATTATCTTTACAAGCATGGCCTGACCAGTGAGGTCGATCCCGAAAAGTGGCCCAATAACGATATCAACGTGATCGGGGCCCGCCTCTCCGGCCCGGTCAATGACCGGATCAAGTACGCCGGTGAGGCGACTCTCCAGTTAGGGGAATATGGGGACAATTCGATGACCGCCTTCGGCGGTTACGCCCATGGTACCTACACACTGATCGACGTCTCGATCAAGCCCGCGCTCACACTGGAATACGTCTATCTCTCCGGGGATAACCCGAATAAGCAGAACTACAAAGGTTGGGACCCGGTGCTGGCCCGCTGGCCCAAGTGGAGCGAGCTTTATATCTATTCACAGATTCCGGAGAAGGACATTGCCTACTGGACGAACATGCAGATCTACCGGGCCAAGCTCTCGGCCCGGCCGATCGATAAAATGTCGGTCAACCTGGTCTACCAGTATCTGCGGGCCAACAATGCCGGCCCGGGAACCGGTGTCTTCGGCAACGGCAAGGATCGGGGTCAGAACCCCCAGTTTATCCTCAAGTACGCCTTCAACGACTGGTTGAGCGGCCATCTCTGGGGTGAATATTTCATGCCGGGCAACTTCTATTCCGGCGATGACGCCGGGTTCTTCGCCCGCTGGCAGCTGATGGCTAAATTCTAATCAGAGATTAGAATTTAATGTATAAACCGCGGATTAAGCGGATTTAGCGCCCATCCCCGATTGAATCAATCGGGGGGCTGACGGAGTTTTTTTCTAATCCGCGTAATCCGTTTAATCCGCGGTTAAATTTGTTTTAGAGAGAAAGGAGAGATAAAATATGAGAAAAACAATCTTGACCATAGCCTTGATTGCCGGTCTGGCTCTTCCCGCCCAGCTTCTCGCGGGCCACTCATCGGCCATCCTGGGGGCGGAAGGTTACTTCGCCGGCGCGCTACCGCCGCCCGGGGCTCATTTTATTAACTATCTGATGTACTATCACGCCGGGGAATTGAATGATCACAAGGGAGATAAAAAGTCCATGGATTTTCAGGCCGATGTGGCGGCCGAAGTCCTCCGGGGGATATATATATCCGACATTAAAATCTTGGGAGCCAACCTGGGATGGCATTTGATTGTTCCCCTGGCTTACATGGAGATGGAGATTAAAGACGTTCCGGCACCAAGGGTTATCGATGATTCTCGGGCCAGTATCGGAGATATTGACTTCTCTCCCTTTCTGCTCGGCTGGCATACTGAACTTTTTCACGTCGTGGTCGGATTGGATATAATCGCTCCTACTGGCCAGTATAACAGAAAACACTTCCCGGTCAATATCGGAAACAATCACTGGACCTTTGAGCCTGCCCTGGCGGTGAGTATGATCCATCCTTCAGGGGTCTCCGCCAGTGTTAAGCTGATGTATGACATTCACACCAAAAACACTGATGGGGTTAATCCAGACAACGGCGCAAAAGCTGATTATTTAACTGGCCAGCAGTTCCATCTTGACTACAACGCCGGTTATATGATCGTGGACAACTTTCGGCTTGGTGTCTGCGGTTATTACCTAATTGGCCTTCAGGACGACAAACTGGACGGAACAAAAGTCTCGGACTCAAAAGAGCAGGTTCTGGCGGTAGGTCCATCCGCCATGTACAGCTTCAACCCTGGCCTTCACCTGGTGGCCAAAGTTCAGTTCGAGACGTTGGCGGAAAATCGCTCCGAAGGAACCAAAGGTTGGCTCAAGCTGATCTATAGTTTTTAGGTTATGTTACCGGAAGCGGTGATCGCCTCCCCTCGAACTGCGATTCGCGGGGGGGCGATTTTTTATATTGACATAGCCCTGGCGTTGAATATAGGGTTTTCTTTTTTAATCCGTATCCAACGGAAAAACGGAATATATCAAATCAACAACCAACAGGGAGTATTGAATATGATCACCCGCAGAATGAAAGGTAAGGATTTTATCAGTCTGATGGATTACAGCCGGGAGGAATTGGAGACCATTCTCGAAGTGGCTGCTTATTTAAAGCTTCAGAACGCTATCGGGCAGCCCCATGAGCTTCTGAAAGGCAAGAACCTGGGGATGCTATTTGCCTCCCCCTCCACCCGGACGCGCCTTTCTTTTTCTACCGGGATTGACCAACTGGGCGGCAACGGCCAGGTATATAATCCCCAGGAATTGCAATTGGCTCACAAGGAGACCTGGAAGGATACCGGCGAGATGATCTCCCGCTTTCTGGATGGGTTCGCGATCCGTCTCTATAATCTGAAGACCCAGATGGGGGCGGAGACCTATGAGTATGGGGATGCTCGCAAAGTTCTGCGCGGCCTGGCGGAGACCGCCCGGATCCCGATCATTAATATGCTGGATGACAAAGAGCATCCCTGCCAGATCATGGGTGATATTCTTACCATGGTGGAAAAGTTCGGTGTGGACTATAAAAAGAAGAAGGTGGTAATGGGTTGGGCTTACGACGACCGGGCCAAATCCCCGGGAGTGCCGCAGACCATGGCCATCGCCGGTGGTATTCTGGGTATGAATATTACCTTGGCTTATCCGCCGGAAGAAGGATGTTATGACATCGATCCCGAGTATCTGGCTTTTGCTAAGAAGGCCGCCCAGGCATTGGGGGGATCGATAACCGTGGAGAACGATATCTGGAAGGCCTCTGAGGGAGCCGATGTTATCTACTGCAAGAGCTGGGCGCGGCAGCCCGACGTTCACGCAAAGAAAGGCCCGCAATACGCCGAAGACTGGTGCATCTCTCACAAACATTTTGAGAAAGCAAACCCGCAGGCCGTCTATATGCACTGCCTCCCTGCCAAGCGTAATAAGGAGGTCACGGATGCCCTGATTGATGATCCGGCGATCTCCATCGTTAACGACGAAGCGGAGAACCGGCTTCATGCGCAGAAGGCCATTATGGCCCTGACCATGTAATCACTACCTAAGGTACCGAATATGAATAAGGGAAAAAGGGCGCTGGTCACCGGTGGCGCCGGTTTTTTAGGCTCCCATCTCTGTGACTACCTCCTCGGGAAGGGATTATCCGTAGTCTGTATGGATAACCTGGTCACGGGATCACTGGGGAATATCGAGCATCTGGCCGGCAATCAGAACTTCAAGTTCATCAAGCAGGATGTGACCGAGTATCTCTACCTCCCGGGTTCGCTGGATTTTATCTTCCACTTTGCTTCGCCGGCCAGCCCGATTGATTACCTTGAGTTACCGATCCAGACGCTCAAAGTCGGCTCTCTCGGAACCCATAAAACTCTCGGCCTGGCCAAGGCCAAAGAAGCTACCTTTTTGCTTGCTTCCACCTCTGAAGTCTATGGAGATCCGCTGGTTCATCCACAGAAAGAAAATTACTGGGGAAATGTCAACCCGATTGGCCCCCGCGGTGTTTATGATGAAGCGAAAAGATTTGCCGAAGCCCTGACGATGGCCTATCATCGTTATCATGGAGTCGATACCCGGATCATTCGGATATTCAATACTTATGGGCCCCGGATGAGGGCTCACGACGGCCGGGTGGTCCCGGCCTTCATCTGCCAGGCTCTGGAGGGAGAACCTCTCACTGTTTTTGGAGATGGCTCTCAGACCAGGAGTTTCTGCTATGTAGCCGATCTGATCGACGGCATCTTCAAGCTGGCGGTATCCTCGGTGACTGAACCCGTTAACATCGGAAATCCCCATGAGATGACCATCCGGCAGTTCGCCGAGTTGATTATCCGTTTGACCTCCAGTTCCAGCCGGCTCGAGTATCGCTCCCTCCCGGTCGATGATCCCAAGACCCGCCAGCCCGATATCTCAAAGGCGAAAGAGGTCCTGGATTGGGAGCCCCGGGTTAAGCTGGAAGATGGATTAAAAGAGACTATTGAGTGGTTCCGTAATAAAAGTTTTGGCCCCTCGCCCCAATGAAGTCAGGGGAGCAAAAATTTAGTTGAGAGGTATGTTTTAATGAATCTAACCTGCAGGTTGAAAATCTATCTGGTAGCGGTTGCGGCACTGTTCCTTCTTCCGTTGGCTGCCTTTAGCGGTGAGGAAAAGAACGCCGGATCGGCTGAACCGGAGGCCACTCCGGCCCGGAGTGTCTATGAAAATCTCGAGCTCTTTACCCGGGTAATGGAGATCGTAAACGAGAAATATGTAGATGATATCAACCGGCAGAAGCTGATCTACGGGGCGCTCCAGGGGATGATGAAGTCGCTGGATGATTACAGCCAGTTTATGGAGCCCGACATCTACAAGGAGATGAAGGTCGAGACCAAAGGCGAGTTTGGAGGGATCGGTATTGAGATTACTCTCCGCGACGGCATCCTCACCATCATCTCTCCGATCGAGGATACCCCCGCCAGTCGGGTCGGCCTTCATCCGGGTGATAAGATCGTTAAGATTGAGGGAGAATCGACCAAGGACATCACGCTGATGGAGGCGGTCAAGAAACTGCGTGGGAAACCCAGTGAAGAAGTTACCATCACCATCCTGCGCCACGGCGAGAGGAAGTTCCTGGACTTCACGATTGTCCGCGACAAGATCAAGATCGAGAGTGTTAAAGAGACCCGGATGCTGAACGACGAGATCGGCTATATCCGTCTGGTACGGTTCCAGGAGAACACGATGAAGGAGTTTAACGAAGCCCTGGAGGAACTGGAGGAGGCGGGAATTAAGGCCCTGGTACTGGATCTCCGCTGGAACCCGGGTGGTCTCCTCAGTTCGGCGATCTCGGTAGCGGACCGGTTTCTGAAGGAAGGGCAGCTTATCGTCGAGACCCGGGGCCGGGATGGAGAGGTGGAGATGGAAGCCCGGGCCACCGGGCGGGAAGTTCTCCCCAATCTTCCGATGGCCATCCTGATTAATAAGGGCAGTGCCAGTGGTTCGGAGATCGTGGCCGGAGCGTTGCGGGATAACTACCGGGCGGTCCTGGTTGGAGAGACCAGCTTCGGAAAGGGTTCGGTCCAGAGCGTGGTCCCGCTCTCGAATGATGAAACTCCTCCGGGTATCCGCTTCACGACCGGACGGTACTATACCGCCGGATATCGTGCCATCCAGGACAAGGGAATTGAGCCGGATGTTATAGTTGAGATGACAATTGAAGAGCAGGGAGATTTTTTCAAGAAGAAGTATAAGGCCCTGGAGGAGATCGAGAAGAAAGCAAAAGAAGCGGAGGTTGTCGGCGATCTCCCGGAAGAGGTTGAATTGGGCCTCCCGGGAGATGAGGAAAAAGAGGGAGAGGAGGAAGGCGGTGAGGAAGTCTTTGACCCGCAACTCCAAACCGCGGTCGATATCCTGAAGGGAATCCTGATTCAGAAGAAATTTGACCAGGGAACAGGGCTATAGTTAACTAAGTACACCGGTTCATAAATACGGTGGCATTCGGCCGCCGATGCATTCCGGTCTGCTGCGTTGCTCGTCGGTTAAATACTGACTTAGTATTCGCCCTCCTCGCGCCTTGCAGACCGGACGCCTCAGCGCCCTCGATACATCACCGTATTTATGAACAGGTGTCCTAAGCCTTGATGAAGAGCAGATATATTCTTCTGGTACTCCTGATGCCCGGGGTAATCGCCGGATGTGCCGCTCCCGGACCGGATGGTCTTATCAGTCAAACCCCGGCGATCTCGCCGGTTAGCCAGCCGTCTCTTAATACAGTAGATGAAATCTTGATCGAGACCTTCGGCCCCCTCATCCCTCCGGTAGAAGAATGGTCTCCCCGCGAGGAGTTATCCCCGGCCCCGACTGGGACCTTCCCTATTCTTCAGACCATTCCCCTTTCGTCACTCGCTTACTTTCCCCGCCTCCTCCCGCGGTTGCAGTTGTCTTTGGAAGCAGCCGGATTATTTGAGTTTGAGATTGCCCGGCATTCCTCCCCTGGAGGTGAGGTGTGGGAGATGACGATTGAGTCGGATGAGTCGGTGATCTACCGGGTCGAACTGGTACAGGCGGTCGCCGGCCGGGTTGCCGTAATTATTGACGATTGCGGCAACTCCCTGCGGAACCGTGACCTGTTCTTAAATATTGATTATCCGCTCACTCTCGCCGTCCTCCCCCGGCTGCCGTATTCCGCCGCCGTGGACCGGCTGGCCTCCGAGAACGAATTTGAGGTCATTCTGCACTGCCCGCTGGAGGCGATCAATCCGGATCTGGTTCTCGGACCGGGAGCGATCTATTGCGATACCCCGGCTGAGGAAGCGGCCCGGATCCTGGATGAGAATATCCGGGAACTGCCCCATGTGGTTGGTGTTAACAACCATATGGGATCGAGCTTTACCACCGACACGGCGGCGATGCGGATTCTTCTGGAGGAAATCAAGCGGAAAGGCCTCTTCTTCATCGACAGTCTGACCGTTCCGGGAACCGTGACTTCGGTGGTGGCGGAAGAGGTCGGGGTTGAGTATCTCAGTCGTGATATCTTCCTTGACCACGAGAATAACGAGGAGTTCATTACCCAGCAATTCGAGGCCCTGAAGAAGAAGGCAATAGAAGGTGGTTTCGCGATCGCGATCGGCCATGATCGAACTCTGACTCTAAAGATCCTGGGACGGGAGATTCCGACCCTGGCCGATGATAATCTCCAGCTGGTCCCGGTCTCAGATCTGTTTTAAATTTGACAGGATTTACAGGCCTTCGCCCGCCATAGCGGGCTATGGCCCGCGACGGCAGGATAAAGCAGGATAAAATTAAAAAATTCTTGTTAATTCTGTTATCCTGAAAAAGTCCCCCCGACCCGCAGGTCGGGGGTTAAGTTCCTGTATCGAAATTTTCCCGATATCCATCCCGACAAAAGTCGGGATTTGTTCAATTCTATATATCGGGACAATAAAACTACTAAATGGACAACATATTGTATGAATTAGGTGATCCAATCTCTATTCCCCAATCCCTAATCCCCAAATTTGCCCCGCCAGGGGCGGGGCTAATTCATTATGCTTATTCTCGGAATCGAGACATCCTGTGACGAAACGGCGGTTGCCCTGGTGGAGGACGGCCAACGGATTCTCTCCAGCCTGGTAGCCTTCCAGCTCGATATTCATCGGCCCTTCGGGGGCGTTGTTCCGGAACTGGCCAGCCGGGCTCACCTGAGGGCGCTCATCCCCCTGCTTGAGCGGGCGATACGGGAAGCGGGAGTGGAGCGGGAAGCTGTGGATGGGGTCGCCTTTACCCGGGGTCCCGGCCTGATCGGCGCTTTGCTGGTGGGGACCTCCCTCGGCAAAGCCCTGGCCTATAGCTGGGGAGTCCCCTTGCTGGGGATAAATCACCTCAAGGCCCATCTCTACGCCCCCTGCCTGGAGGGAGCGACCTTTGAATTTCCCCTGGCCGGGCTGATCGTCTCCGGCGGCCACACTCTCCTGGTTGAGGCCCGTTCCTGGGACGCGGCCCGGATCCTGGGGTCCACCCGGGACGATGCGGCCGGAGAGGCTTTCGACAAGGTAGCCGGCCTTCTCGGGATCGGATTCCCGGGCGGACCGGCCATCGAGGCGGTGGCCCGGGGCGGAGATCCCGGAAAGTTTCAGTTCCCCCGGGGGATGATTGGAAGCGGTGATCTCGACTTCAGTTTCAGCGGGGTCAAGACCGCGGTTCGATATTTACTGGACCGGCTGAAAGCCGACGGCCTCCCGGTCCCGACCGCCGATATCGCGGCCGGTTTTCAAGCCGCGGTGATCGACGTTCTGGCGGCAAAGTTCAAGGTGGCGGTGGAAGAGACCGGTGCTCGTACCGTTGTCCTGGGGGGCGGGGTGGCCCGGAACGAACTCTTCCGCCGCCGGGTTCGAGCAATGTTTCCTTCTTCCCGCTACCGGGTACTGATTGCTTCCGCCGATCTCTGCTCCGACAACGCCGCCATGGTGGCCGGTCTGGCCGGACGGATATTGAAACGGGGGAGGGAGGATGACTGGTCGATCGATGCCGATCCCAACCTCCCCTGGGGAGATGGGCTTCTGTAAGTAATCTTTCGGGCTCGCTGGGTACATGGTTTACCCCTTGATCTAATAAAGGTAATAAAGAACATAAATCAAGCGGTGGCAAGATCAAAATTCGGGGATTAAGTTTTGGTGCTTTTTCAGTAAGAAGTGTCAA
>Ga0307928_10000802_pt1 | contig 23740 bp, 25 predicted proteins | sample AceLakmetagen232_FD_201815 | JGI IMG/M metagenome (GOLD analysis project Ga0307928, IMG submission 201815) | Saline water microbial communities from Ace Lake, Antarctica - #232 | ecosystem: Environmental > Aquatic > Non-marine Saline and Alkaline > Saline | place: Antarctica: Ace Lake... | reverse complement strand
GGGGCTGACGGCATACTCATTGCCGATGCAGATCCCAAGCCGGGTTAGCGGATTCATAGCAGTGGTTGATTGCCAGAGGATTGGCGAAATAGTCAGAGTGAGGTATAATGAGTACGACGAATACCTAATGGTGGCTGACTGCTCTGGGCATCAGGAAACTACAAACTGGATGGAGAGGAACAACATCATAATGGAGATCGGCTACGAGACAGCTCTGAGATGGGGAGTGGTTGGGAGAGGGGCTAGGGTGCAGGTAGTGCATGAGATGCGCAGATATGACTTTGAGTGATAGGGAGAATGAATAAATGCTCAACGGTGTAATCGTTGTAGTATGCACGTTTAACTATCGCTTATGGAAAAAGAATCTGCACAAGCTGCCTGTCATGAGCAAGCTCGCGGAAGTAGAGATACCAACATACGCAAGTTCCACATGGACAATACCTGGGACGGTCGCGGTGCTTACTGGGCGTCAGGAATGGGAGAATCCGCAAGAGCCAGAGCTTGCATGGACCAACCTTGGGTGGAATGAGTGGGCAGATCTAGACTTTGATCATGGGGTCGGCGATGCGCGTAAGCTGGTTGACGAATGGGATAGAACTGGCACGGCGCACCTATTCTATAGGATACCACACGCACCATACGGGCTAGATCAAGAAAAGGCTATGTTGCTAGCCGAGGCGGGTAATCACGAAAGGCTTGAGGAGGCATACCTTCGCAGGTTACAATGGATGGATTACGAAATGGAGCCACTCCTAGAACTTGATGTGCCAATTATGGTTACTGGCGATCACGGAGAAGATTTCTCTGCTCGCGATCAAAGGTATGCGCACCACAACAACGACAGCTTCGAGGTATTGCGGGTGCCGACCTTTGGTAAGAACGTGCACGGCGGCATAGCCGGAGGGCCATTCTGTAACAAGTACATCCAGCGCTTTATGCATTTTGGCAAATACCTATATGATCATTCCGCACCAAGCGATGTAACAGAGATATGGACAGAGGGGCCGATGGACGACGACTGGAAATTCATCACGATACACGGCGGCAAGAAAATCGTTGTCGATAGGGACGGATTCAATTACAACGATAGTTACCACTCGTCGCATGATGTTGGGAAGAGCAATCTACATGATAGACTAAAAGCGCTAGGATATCTATGAAAGTAACGCTATGGGCAATTCAACCAGACGTAGATCTGAATAAGGAACGTCTAATCGCACAGGCCGCTCGCGTGTGTCATACCTCTATAGGCGATGACGACGACAGGCTTCTTGGAAAGTTAGTAGAGTGGGGGCATCTATCGCCATTTGAGCATGGAGTGTGGTGCAAGGGTATGTCAGGATTCGGGGAAAGCTTATATCGGCAGCTATGGAGCGGCGGATACAAATATGGCACAGACGTCACGATGGATGGATATGCCCCGCCAATAATCAGCATGAACGGAAGGACGTCAATAGAGATGGTGCATGCTCTCCCTGTTGAGGATGGGTCATTCTTGAACTTTGACGAGCTGTCAGACAATGAGAAGATGGTACATGGAGCACTGACATTCTACATCGAGAGTATAAGTAAGGCATGTGCGAATCAGCTAGTGCGCCACCGTGCCGCATCGTACTCAGAGCGCTCAATGCGGTATTGTGATGTAAGCGAATCGGGCGCTGTATACCCAGAAGGTCTAAATGACGAGCAGAATTCTGTGCTTGATAAAGCTATTGGTGATTCTTTCGCCGCCTATTCTAAGCTCCTGTCTTTAGGGGTAAAGAAAGAAGACGCTAGGGCAGTATTGCCAATAGGGACAAAGACGAATATCGTAGTCACAATGAAAGCGCAATACTTCAAACACTTCCTTGAAATGCGCACTACAAAGCATGCGCAAGCGGAAATTAAGGAGCTTGCGCGCGAGATGTTACAGCTAGCTAAGGACGAAAACAGCTTCTTTGACTGGCGGATTGATAATTAGGAGTTAGCCAGGTGTCCAAAAGACGAAGATCGAAAGCAAAGGTATCCAAAAAGGATATACAAAAGCTCTATCTAGACGAGGGGCTATCTCTGAGAGAAGTTGCAGAGCGCCTTGGAACAACCCAAACAACAATTATGAACAGAGTCAGGGAGTTCGGATTTGAGTTGAGGGACAAAAGCGAATCCAGGACGCTTGCGGTAAAGAAGAGCAGGACGCACAAGCGAATACACAATTTTGACGAAAGATTCTTCGACGAGATAGGCCCGTTGCAGGCGTACGCAATGGGGCTTATATGGGGAGGCGGGTATAATACAGTCGGATCAAGGATTAACTTGATGTGTGGGGACGAGAACATAGATATATGCTCGAAACTCAAAGAGTTACTGAAAATGCAATCATTCCCAGACTGCATTGAACAAGACGGTACCTCTACAATGTGGGCGTCTGTAGTGAACAGCGTAGAGTTATCGCGTAGGATGTTAGAGTTAGGGCTTCCTATGGGATCTCATGCCAACCTCATGCTCCCTGAGCTGCACGGAGAAACGTGCGTAGACTTTGCGCGTGGATGGTGGGAGAAAAGGGGATTCACATCGCTATCGCCACATATACTAGAGGAGTTAAACGAGAGGGCGCTCCCAGGCGTGGAGATGCATTACCGGAACGAGCGTAACTTTGTGAGTTATTTCAAATCAGCCGATGATATTAAGGGGGCTTATGATGTGCTGTATAGCAGAACCCACCCAAAGTTCTATATCTCAAGACGAAGAGCTGCTTTTATTGAAGGTGAAACAGCTAGAACGGCAGATAGAGATTTTAGAGAGCTGTATAATTCACTCCCTGACATATCGAACCCTCCCGACAGATCCGCTCCAGAGATTCATACGTGGACAGGCTCCATACTTGTTGGAAAAATTTAATCGGATTAACCTTTCACAAGCTTGCGACTTTTAGTACAATATAAGTAATATCAGGGCAGTGTCACCCACGATGCTGCCCATATTTTATCCCAAAAAGGAAGAGCGAATGTTTTCAAAGAACAAACTAGGTATTGGGGAGCAAGTATTTGCTCTGCCAGCCGATAAAGTAAACGCACTGTTCAAGCGTCAAGTACAGAGATGTGACTTCGATGAAATAGAGGAGCTGAGCCAACTATCAGAATACGCCATCGTCGCCAACAGAAGTGACCTAGAAGGCAACCCTCTATGGAAACAAGTAATTACATACATATACGCCGAGTACCGAACGGCACGGTCGATATTTGTATACAAACGCAATAGAGGAGAGGTCAGGCTGAGCGGACTCTACTCGATTGGCGTTGGTGGGCATATCAGCATCGGGGATGTCATTGACGGAGAGGGGCTAGAATTGATTATATACAAAGCTGCGCGCAGGGAGTTATTCGAGGAAGTACGACTTAGAAAATATGGAGCGCTACAATACACAAACATTATTAATGACAACTCGAATTCAGTTGGCAGAGACCACATCGGCATTGTCATGAGAGTATATGTGGATAGTGACGAATACAAGCTGAATGAGCCAGGCTCGTTCATCGAAGAGCATTGCGGGTACGTTCCGATAAAGAGTCTTGGAAATCTAGAGTACGAGAGCTGGTCGCAGCTTTTGGTAAACAGTTTTAACAAATCTTAGGAGATATTTTGTAATATGTTGGATTATACATTAACCGAGACCGCCCGACGTTTATTGAACACAAGATATCTCTTGCCAGGAGAGTCTTGGGAGGATCTTGCAGCGAGGGCTGCTAAGCATGCGGCGCCTGGGGACGATAGCCTAGACAGAATAAAGGCGTCCCTATACTGGGAGGAGATTGTTCGTCAGCGATTCATTCCCAGCCGCATGCCATATATGGGCACAGAGAAACCGTTCTGTAGCTCATGCTTTGTTTTGGGGCCTATCGAAGATTCCCGCGATAGCATCTTTAGCGTCTTGCGAGACATGGCTGAAGTACAGGCGTTCGGAGGAGGATGCATTGATGGAGATAGCGTTGTCATAACCAGTAATGGCCCGATGCCCATGAGCGATTTAGTAAAACAACAAAATCCTGAAATTCAAGTTCTGTCATATAATGAGCAAACTAAAAAAATGGGACTCTCCACTATCGGGGAGTGGCATATTGTAGACACGCCGCCGGGAAGAGTATATAGAATCACATTCGCTCACAGCAACGGCGCGCCGAGCTCAAGTATTGAGGTAAGCGATTGGCATCCATTTTTCGTTTTTGATGGTGAAGGCGTTGTGCAAGTTCGCGCAGACGAATTGGAGCATGGTATGGCAATCATTGGATCGTCTGCTAGCGAGAGGGGCTATAACGACAGGGGATGGCTCCTTGGATACTTAGCCGGAGACGGATGCATCTCTAAAAACGGCAACGGATACGTAAGAGTGCGCGTTAAGGATGATAGCGAATCTGCGATTAGTCGCGCCGCCAGTATTATGGGCGTAGCATATCGACCAGCCGTGGACGATAGATACAAGGTTAATATGTGGGAGTTCGGCGCTTACGGCGAAAAAGCCGAAGACATTAAAAGCGCATTCGGCGGCTTTATGACAGCTAAAACAAAACATGTTCCAGGCGAATTATGGACGGCGGCGCCGGAGGCCAAGTTTTCCTTTATTGTCGGACACCTTGACTCCGATGGTTGGTACAACAAAGAGAAAAAGCGTTTTGAGGCAGCGACAATTAGCGATGACTTGGCACACGGCCTTGTGGCCCTCGCTGGCAGCCTCGGTATACGCACTCGTACTAGGCTGCGAAAGTCAAGAAAGGACAACGAAAGCCCAATATGGGAAATAATATATCTAAAATCTCAGGCGATGTTCAGCGCGGTGATGGATACCAGCGCTACATACAGCGGCTTGCAAGAGAGTCACCATACTAGGGGCGCTGTTGATTTAAGCAAAAGTTGGCGCGAAAAGTTGCGGGCGATTGGCGTAAAAATAGGGCGCGCCGAGTACCGGGGTCCAGTTAATATCAATGGGCGCACAACCTCAATAGCAAACTGGCTACAGCGCGGCAAGGCAACTCGCGATACAGCATCAATCATCGCGGAGGCATGCGGGGATATCGAATTAGCTCAATCGATTTTATCAAGCCAGATTGTATACAGCGTTGATCAACTTGATGACGGGAAAGTTCTGTATGACTTAACAGTGCCTGGTAATCAAACGTATCTAGCGGCTCCAAGTGGGTCCGGGGACTTTGTTGTCGTGCATAATACAGGCTATAACTTCAGCCATGTACGCCCAGAGGGGAATATAATCTCTACTACTCGCGGGAATGCATCTGGACCAATAAGTTTTATGCAGCTCTATAATAGTGTCACTAAGTGCATTACGCGTAACGGGAATAAGGGAGGCGCTCAAATGGGTATTCTTGACGTGAGCCATCCAGACATCGAGAAATTCATTACAATGAAAGACGCCGAGACAGACATGGTTAATTTCAATATCAGTGTTGGGATCAGCGATGATTTTATGAAGGCTGTCAAAGGAGATAAAGAATGGGCGCTACACTTTGGAGGGATAGTATATAGAAAAATATCTGCTAGGAATTTATACCACAGGATTGCCAGGCATGCCTGGAATAATGGAGAGCCTGGTGTAATTTTTCTCGACACAATTAATAGATACAACAATTTCCCAGAGCCTATAGAGGCAACCAATGCTTGCTCTGAGCAACCAATGCCCGGCTACACAAGCTGCAATCTCGGGAGTATAAATTTAGTTAGTGCGCTAGACGAATCTCCAGATGGATCTTATTCAATCAACTTACGCAGACTGCGCAAATCAATACGCACTGGCGTGTGGTTCCTCAACGACAGCATTAACCATGCCTGGTGGCCTATTGATAAGTTGCGCGACAATACATTAAAGTATCGCAACATAGGCCTTGGCGTAATGGGCCTGGCAGATATGCTTATTGCTTTAGGAATCCCATATGACAGTGACTATGCAATAGAATTCTCGGAATGGCTAGCTGCAACATTTGAGAGTATGGCAAATGAGGCTGCGGGGAGCTATGCAGAGCAGCATGGGACAAGGCTGAATACGACGCTTACAAGTATTGCCCCTACAGGATCTATAGCGACACTTGCTAATGTAAGCCCGTCCATCGAACCGCTCTTCGGGCTTGCGTATATTAAAAATAGCGTATTAGGACAATTCGTAGAAACTAACTCAATGTTTGAGTCAGTGATGAAAAAACGAGGTTTGTATAGCGACGAATTAATGCATAGAGTAGCCCGTAGTGGTACAGTTTCAAGCATGACTGACATCGCCGGTGATATACGGGATTTATTTAGGCTAGGTCAAGAAATACCATGGCGCAGGCATGTTGATATGCAAGCGGTATGGCAAAGACATATGGACTCGGCTGTGAGCAAGACGATTAACGCCCCGAATTCCGCGACAATAGAAGACGTCGAGAATGCATTTATGCATGCATGGGAATCTGGGTGCAAGTCAACGACGCTTTACAGAGACGGGAGTCGCAATGTGCAAGTTGTATCTATCGGCACAGAAAAGAAAGTGCCTGACCTGAGTGAAGTAGGGCTAAAGATGCATGTAGATTCTCAAGACATATTTGGGGAGCGATGCACGACCGGGACTTGTTCACTTTAGACACAAAAAAATCAGGGGCTCCAAATTTAGGAGCCCCTCCCTTTTTTTCAGTTCAGCACAACGCAATTGTCAACTCTGAGTATCTTCTCCCACTCAGGGTGCCTGTGCCCCTCTTCGTAGCACTCTACTGTCACGCCACCTCTCTGGAACCTAATATTAAACGCTCCATGCTTACCAAACTTCAGATAGCGCCCGTCACCGACATCACCAGAGAGTCTTTTTCTCAGATTGTCATAGGAATTATTATTAAGCCAATCGGGTACAATGTCTGGATTCTCAGGCTCCTCGTCTATATCACCAAGCATCGCGTCGAAGTTAAACTTAAACTTCTTAGCTGGCCCATCAGTCTCCTCTACATACGCATCTGGGATTTCCTCAATAATCTCTGACATCTTTGCGTAGATATTAGACTTACTGATGTTGGCAATAGCAGCCATATCATTGTACGTAATCCACTCGGTGCTATTGTCAGAGCAGTAATCCCTAAACTCCTTGATTCTTTTCAGCCACACTTTTGTTAAGCTTTTTGGCATTATTCCCCCATGTCATAATTGAAAACAGAACACAGATTACCAGATGTAGTAATCCACACACAGACATCGCTATCCCATTGGCGAGTCCCATGATACCCATGTACCAGTAGAACATCGTCGCGGCTGCGAACATTACAGCAATTATACCACCAAACATTTAATCCCCCTATAGCGCTGGCGAGCGAGGTGCGCCGTTTTTATCATACCACCCACTACCTACCCATCTTTGATCTGCTACGCCCTGGTCAGAGAACGTCCAGGAGCACATCCCGTCTAGTGTGTTATGCTTACGCAAGAAGCTATCTAGATCCCATGTGTAATCACCCCACCCCGCGTCATTATATATAGGCAATCCGTCGCCGTCAACCACAAAGCCGTTGACTACTGGGAACGTAAGATCATGCATATGTGACGGACTATATGCACCGCCCTCTGTGGAGATAGTAACTGGGATTGAACCAAGTTCTTCATAGAATTGATCCTGTAGATATTCATAATACAGAATACAGAAGTCGTCTACATATCCATCTTGCTCGGGATCGAAGTCGAACAGCTTATTGAACGGGCTGACATGCACAGCCAACCAAATCTTGCCTTGCTCAACATATGACTTGAATTCTTCGTAATGATAATCAACAGCCCAATCCATAATCCTATTGAACCACTCTACGCCAGATACTGTTTGGTTGACCGCGCCGCGATCGGTGGGCGCCATCGCTGGGAACGCAGCCTTACCACCAACGCTGATAATATACATCGCATCATCCCACCAGGACTGGGCAAGTGTATTAGCCTGGCTTAGATTATGCCAATCAGCATTAGCCATCTCGATGTTTGGCTCATTCATACCCTCGATAAACTCGCCGCCCGCCGCCACAACCTCAGCCGCATGCAAAACGACTCTAGGATTTCTACCTGGGAGATGTGAGCCGGGCTCATAAAGCCTAACGACGGGCTCGATACCAGAGTCCTTCAGCAAACGAATCCATGTTAGCATGCCGTGGTCGCCATTGTATAATAGCTTGTACCAATTCGGTATTTCCCTAAGAGATCGCAGCCTGCTAATCTCGTTATCCATGCCATTGACTGGCGCAGATAGAATTGGAGCTGCGTGTACGCCAGTAACCTGTGAATCGACAGGGTGCCACATATTCAAGAACGTGTTTTTCCAGTACCCGCTTCCCTGAGAGGACCAGCCGGGGCATTCTGTAGTTGTCCAGTCCATATGACCTGTGATATCACTGTCTAAGATCTGCATCTCAGGATGGTCAACTGCCCAGTTAGCAACCTTCACCATAGATTCCAATTGAGCCTGTGTAGGGGGAGCCGTATCGAGCCGCCCTGCAACACCGACTGACAGATGGTAGTTTGGGTATCCGGTGTGGTCGTGATAGCATGCCCACTCCAGTTCATTAGCCTTAACGATCTCGCCGTCTCCCATAATCCACAACGTATACGGCTGCGACGGCCTGCCGACACCATCTTTCTCGTACACATACCAGTACATATCTGCAGGATCTACGGCGCCATATGTATGGTGGAATGTTAGCGCATCGATTTCATCTAGGCTGCGCAGAGACCATCCTTCAGGGAACTCTGGAATATCAGTTCTATACGGCAGCCCTTCTGTGACATCGCGATCCCAGATTACGTCTGGGGGCGAAGTCCCCATGAACTCCACCTCGATACGCGGATCGATATTATACGCCCAGACTATCCAAGCGGGACGATCTTCTGTTTTACGATCCCACACTGCCATTACGACGGACTTCCCTGCATCAAGTAGCTCTGTGGCCCAGGATACTGCATCTGTTGCAGCAGGGCCAACTGTCTGTTGAGTCTCTGCGCAGAAGGCGTAGATCTCAAAGCGTCGCGCAAGAGGGATATCTGCCTCAACTACATTATATCGTTTGTCATATGGCGCCACAGGCAGCACGTTTACAGGGGGCTGTGGGGCAACGTCTGGCGGCAGAGCATTCTCTCTACCGGAAACCCGCAGCATCATATCACACAGCTCAGGCCACATAGTGCGCATATCATACCGCGACCATCCCTCACCCATTGAGAACCCGGACAACCCGAGGCAGTAATACATCTTAGACATAGCCGTGTCCGCTTTCGCAAACTCAGTAGTCAGGCTATCAATTGTAGGATACTCTGGATGATCCCAGATTCCGCCAGCCCCAATCTCTGTAATAGAATACTCAGTGAAAATGAACGGGATAACACAATTGTTTGGGATAAGGATTTCGTCGTACAGCTGCTTCGGGCGCAATAAATGCGATTTCCATTCTTCCGGGTAGATGCTCCTGCAGTACGCATGTAGACTCAGGATATGCCCGCCTGCCTTAGCCAGCGGGAAGAAGTCAGTGTACTCCCAGATGTCCCACCAGTCCTGCATTTCAGGTACACCGGTAGAGTAGCTCATCAGAGCCAGCTTGATACCCCACTCATCAGCAATGCGCATGCATTCACTAGAAAAGATTGCCATCATCACATGAGAGGGCGGGTCTTGCTCATTCCAGAGTTCCCAGTATTCTACAACATCACGGTACTCATCAATGATAGGCTTTAGGCTATTCATATATGCCATGGCGCTGCCATTGAAATCCGGGCCTTCGATATTGATATTCGGATCGGTTCCGTGCATTAGGCGTACGATAAACTTAGTGGTGGGAGAAAGAGTTTTGAGATTACGGACTGCCAGCATGTCTTTGTGCTCTGGCGCTACGATCTTGCAGTACGGTAGCGGGCTTCCCTCGTCTGCCATGCGTTTAAGAATATCGTATGCCCCGGCCTCTCCAATTCCATGCGGGTGCCACTTCGAGCCTGTCTCGACCACTGGATAATTATATTCAACGTTCGCAGGCGGGTCTGGTAACAGAACCTCTGCTTCGTCTATTGCTTTGAGAGAGAACTTGGTCATATAGCGATCATTATGATGATTACGCCAGCGGTTATCACACCAGGAGAACACAGTGACCACGTTTGACTCTGCTGTCACTGTTACGCTTGGCAATTCAGAGTATTCATTGTAGATAGCGTACGGCTCAGACCATACAACATCAGGGCTGAACGGGTTTACGCCACCAGTTGGGTCAACGCCAACGCGGAACGAGAGTGATTGCAGCATATCTACACGCTTTAGATCGTCAGCGAATTCGCTAACGATATCAGCCCAGCTCATTGCAAAAGGCCCATGTCCAACACCGTCAGAGCACAGCGGATCGTGCCTGTCGCTGCTCCAGCCGTGAGCCCATCCAGAGAGTTTGTATTCATCGCCAGGAACAACACCGACTTGCTGGTAGTTACCGCCGCGACTGATTGCGTTCGTATTAAAGAACGCCACGCCGCGTGCGTCGCCACACCATCGCTCGGGGAAAACTTTCTTAATAACATTACCGGCGACGTCAAAGAGCGCTTCTGTTAGCTTAACTTCTGGAACGATCCAGCCAGACTCATTAGCGAGATCCCACGGCGGCCTAAACTCCTCTGCATGCTCAAACCATATTTCCCAATGCTTTGGGCGAGTGAGTTGGTGGCGTAAGCTGGTTGTGTAAAATTCTTGATCTTGGTCGCTGGTTGTATAGCACCAGGTGCGATGCGGATCATCTTCCGCGACATAGATTAAATCAGGGTTCAACAACAAGTTCGTCATGACTCTCCTTCGGCGGGTCTAGTATCCGCCTCTGCCTATCAATTAAGCTATTAAGCAAATCGCTATTATTCCTCAATTCATCAACAGCATTCAATTCGCCCTGCGCTAATTTCATTTCTTCGCCAGTATCTGCATCTCCATAATAATAATATGCACCTCGACGATATACAACCTCATCATAACTTATCAACTCTCTAGCGACATCGATGCCCAGCCCGTCAGTAATCTTGAATGTTGCTGAGCCCCATGAAATACCAACATTCTTCTGAAGCGTGACTTTAGTCTCAATGCCAATTGGTTCCTTTTTAGACTCCCTGGAACCCAAGACCTTCCCTATATAATCAATCCTACCAAGCACAGAGCTATAAAACTTGACTGCATTACCTCCGACCATCATGGTCTTTGGGGTGCCGAACCCAACGGCGCCGAAGTTAGCGGATCTATGCGACGTGAATAACATGGCTACATTATTGCGCTTGATAGGGCTGATAACCTTTTCCAAGATCTCTTTAATGAGCCTTGCCCTAAGACCTGGATTCGATTCACCAACCTCGCTCTCGGCTATCCTTTTCGGCGTCAGCGCAGCCATGCTATCACAGACGATCATAGAGTAATCCCCAGTCTTCGCGAGATTAATAATTGCTTGCCCTATCTGTTCTCCAAACACGCCATTGTAATAGTTAAGGTCAATCACTGTAAGCTGATTGATATCCACGCCGATGCGAGCGAAGTATTCTGGATCGAAGCGCAGCTCCGTGTTTGCGAAGGCAACCAACCCGTACGCCTGAGCCTGCGCCATACATGACGCTACGAGCGTACTCTTCCCTGCTCCCTCCCTCCCCCAAAATGAGGTGACTAGCCCTCTTGGTACGCCACACAGCCTACCCCTTTCTCCGAGAAGTAAGTCAAGTCCAATGCTGCCGGTCGGAATATATCCACCAGCAGGATGTTTGTATTCTTCGCCGGGCAGCTTGATATATCCGTGATACTTTTTATTGAGCTTATCTATTTCGTCTGACATTATTCTCTCCAGAACGGGTGACACCCTGGGATATCCCAGACGCCACCCCCAAGCCATGTTAATTCATACATATCTAGGCTATGGCATTCATATGGGATAGACTTCCTTCCGATAGATACCTCCAGATCATAGAAAACCTGCAGCGGAATAAGCCATGTCTTACGCGGATGCTTCTTACTGCGTATGGCCTTTCCAATACATATCCATAGCCACTTTTCATGCTCGTTGTCTTCATCCGCCCACGCCCTCTGATCGTCGCTGAACTCCGAGAACGCGAAGCTAGAACTACCAGCTTTTACTTCAACGTCAACATAACGCACATCTGCGCGATCTAGCGGAATATACACATTCGGGAAGTCAAAAACGCCAGCTTTACTTTGAGGAAACATAAGCTTCCCGCAATGCATACAGCGCAAGGCGTCCCTTGACTTCACGGCATTAAACCCAAGCTTGCGCATTGATGTGCCAGCCTCTTTGTCTGCTTGGCCTCTCTCTCGTGCCATTATGCCACAAACCCCACTTGCCGCTCTTCAATCTTATGCACGACATTGAAAAGTCTCATATCTCTCAAGTCAATAAACCTCACAGACCCGCCATTGAACCCTTGTATACCAAACCCTGGGCCGCCGCCGACAACGCCAGCCCATATGACCTGCATAACCTCATTGTCGCCAGAGTGAATAATCAGATCGCCTACCTTAAACTCTACTGGCTCTACTTGAGCACTTTCTTCAGTTTGCAGAATACACCATCCTCATTGATTAGTAGAATACTTTGCGACGCCCTACCAGTCTTGCGTAATTCCTTAGCTATAAACGGGCTAGTCTCAACCGGCGCGCCATTTGTAACAATCTCAATATCAACGTCCTCAAGCATATTATCCGTATGGAAGTGAGCTACGATAATGTAATCGACAAAGCGGATATCGCTAGCTGGCATACTCGGATTGTCTCGTGCAAGTGCTTTATCTTCTACGAGGAGCGACGACTGAATATAATGCCCTGCCTTCGTGAGCCCATATGACGGCAGTCCTTGGTACGAGCGGATGCCATCGCCATGCATAAAATAGAACCCATATCCTTGTATTTTATCATACCAATGCCAGGATTCAGAGATAGAGAAGTGGATATTGCCAACCCCGCGCAATAGCGCCATCATATAATTATAGCCAGCGTAATCCATTGTCTCTGTGGGGATCACGTCGGTCTTAGTCTTTGACAGCCTGGTGTGATTACCTGGGACTCCGATAATAGTGAACTTACAATCTGAGTATTTATTCACTAAGCCTTCAATATACGACGCCAGGAGAGAGAACAACTGCAACATCTGAGTAACAATCCCAGACGATATAACTCGCGCCTGCGTATCACGAATCTCGCTACCCTCAACCATATCGCCAAGCATGGCGAAGTATATATCAATGTTGCCATATCGCGCGGTCGCGGCGGCAATAGACAAATCAATCTCGTGGATATATTCTGCAAGACGTCTATCTGCGACGCTTGTAGAATACTCTTGATACTCCCCCATCAATTGCTTCGGAGTGTCCTGCCCCCAATGCCAATCGCCAAACAACGCCAGCATAGCAACGTCATTCTTAGAGTCTTCGAACTCGGTGATAACATGCGGCTCCGGCATTGATACAACGGCGTCTTTAATCGCGTCGGCAATCCAGTTCCTATTCGCCAGCAAGCGCTGCTGCTTATTGAGCAAGGCTTTTGTTACGCGCTCGTGCTCTTTATCCCCGTAGTTATCCATAAATGAATTAAACGTATCGTCGCCAACAGTTCCGTCTAAGAGATCTGAGAATTCCATTACACCGAACTCCCTCTTGAGTCCGTCTCTCAGAGTCCTTCTTGGCATCTCTATAGCCCGCGACAGACTACCCCACCCCTCACAAGTGTGCGCTACTTTCTTTGCTTTCGCATAAACATCGTCCCAGCTATATTTGTTAGCCATGAAGCTCCCATAGTCGTTCTGGAAATTCGTTGATGAAGTACCAATAGAATTCAGTATGAGTGTAATCGTATCCGTATTTGGAATGCATTTCTCTAAACAAATGCCCCATCCATCCAGCAATCCCTTGGACAACATTATGGTGCTTTCGGCACAGCAACACCATATTCATTGGGCTGATACATTGCTCTAAGCCATTAGTAGCAAAGTGCGACTTTGACAGAACTTCGTGCACGTCGCGTCCCTTTGCGCCGCAAACGAAACACATCCCTCGTTCGCGCTCTATAACAACAGGATCGTACTCTAGTTTGAGCCTCTTGACAATGTCTCCTCTATTTCCCATACACATATTATAACATATATTTCTTCTTATTCAACCATGTAGTCCAAGGTTCACGTACCTTAAAATTAATAATATGATGAACATATGAAACCTCTAGCGAAGCGTGCGTTCACAGACAAGCAAACGAGAGTAATGGACTGCATCATAGCCAGGCTCGGCGTGGTGACTCCACATGACTACCAATCTATCAGTGAAGCTTCTGGATGCTCGATAGGTTATGTGAGCACGATTGTAAATGCCACTAACGACACCGGCAGGCGTATTAATGCCGAGATCAATCGTAGACTAAAGTATATTCCCATTGCAGACAAAGAGCGCCGTGTCGCATATGCAAAAACGTTTCTTGACGACCAACTCGAAAGGCGCATGCGCGATGGCGCGCCACTATCAGATCTCGATCCGCTTGATATACTAGACTATATCCGCAAGGAGGAAGGGTCTCAGGCCCATGGAACAGTTGACAAGCGCACGCAGACTGTGAATGTATTTGACTTTGGTGGATACGACGACAACAAACTGGACTCTTTAATAGAGAGGCTGCAGGGCGCAATCGATAGCAAGGGCGACGTCACTGAAATCATTATTGGAGAGGTTGTAGATGCAGAATCAGCAAGAGTTATTGACGCAGCAGATGTTGGTGGACGCGATGCAGGAGAAGACTCGCAGGATATCGAATAAGGCACTCAAGTCCCCAGAGAATGACGACGAACTATATGAATGGATTCGCGACGTCCTCGGCTATAGAATAGCAAGGAACCCAACACACCCAGATCATCAGTCTCCATTCCAATTTATTGCAGACGCGTATTTCGAGAGATACCCAACGCTGTTAGCACAAGGCCCGCGTGGCGGTGGGAAGACACTCAACTATGCAATCTTCGAGCTTGCCACGATGGTATTCAAGCCTGGCATATGGGTCGTTGCGGTTGCTGGTAGTGAAGGCCAGGCCAGGGACGGCTATGCCTACCTCAGCGGGAACTCAGAGAAAGATGGAGTTGAGGGACTAATCTTCGGAGAGCATTTCAAGCATCTAATTACAGAAGAGCCCAAAGTAACCAAGACCGTTCTTAATAACAGGTCGAGAATAGAAATCAGGACTGGCGGCTCTGAGAAATCTGTATCTGGCCCCCACCCGCAAGTCCTTATCATTGACGAGCTTGACCATATTGATCCCAAGCCTCTCAGCACGGCAATGGGGATGGCGCAGAGCACAAAAGATTATCAATCAGTCACAATGATGGCATCGTCTCAGTACCACTCCACTGGCACGATGCAAATGATACTTGATAAGGCTGACGAAAGAAATATCAAAGTCTATAAGTTCGATCTCTTCGATATTATGGAAAGCTGCGGGAGAGTCTACCCAGACGAGTGCAGCGAATGCCCTCTATATGAATGGACAAATCCGTACACTGGCACAAGAGAGGATCTCTGTAATGGTAGAGGGACTAGAGCTGAGGGGCATTATACATACCGTGACGCTGTAAAGAAATACCATGATGTCATAGACGTTGAGTCATTCGCGCTACAGTATCTGCTCATGTCTGGTAGCGCTCAGGGAATGGTGTACCCGCAATACGGCAGTTACAATCGCAAACCATTTGATTTCAATGAACACTCCCTCACAGATCTTGAGAGATGGAAAGCATTTGCGGGAATTGACATGCGAGGTAGGGGGAGAATCGTGGTAATGCTAGAATCTCCAGACCTTCTTGAAAATGGCAAAAAGCTCAGGTGGGTCGTAGCTGAGTGGAAGAGCGACAAAAATACTCCGAGCATAATTATTGCAGCGTGCAGAAAGATCAAAGTAGATGTCATGGCAAGATTCGGAATACCAATATCTGTATTCTGGGGAGAGAAGGCTGCCGCAGATTTGATACGAGGGTTCCCGAAAGACCTTGGCGCCCGGCAGATTCCTAAAGAAGTGTCAAGCGTTGCCTACGGCGTAAGCCTAGTGCGTGATGGGTTTCTAGACAACGCAGATGTGGTATCGCTAAAAATAGATCAGGCGAGATGCAAGGGATTAGACACTGCCATATCTGAAGAGTATCGCTGCAAGCAATTGCCAGACGGGACATTTGACAGAGATACGTTTGGCAAAAAGGGATCTGACTTCGCGGACGCATTGCGATATGCATTTGTTGGCGGCAGTAAAACATCAGCTCCGCTCCCAGAGCAAGACACAATGCCAGCGCGGAACAGGAGTGAGTTTATGCGTGAGTCAATAGACAACGCGTTCGGAGGCGGTAGATGGAGTCCGTATTAGCGTTAAGGTTTACCCTGGTTCAATAACGCAATAGAATATTGTTGTGGATACAATCAAAAATTAAGGCAACGGGAGCGCAGGAATGGAAATCGTTATTCTAACATGGCTCAGCCAGGCATTTGTTTATTTGTGGTCTTTGTGGTACGTGCAGTTCATTACGTACCATGTACTATTCAACGTTTCTGTAGCATTACTCACGTCGATCGTGAGCGCCCAGTTCAGGCTAGCGAGGGTGATAGAGTTCCTATACCGCAAGCTTTTGCCATACATTGGGCTACTGGCTATTACTGAAGCGTTCGGTGGAGCAATTGGGCTAGCAGCTCTCACGCCAGTTGTCATACTGCTTATTGAAACTAGGCTAGCTGCAGACCTAATGGAAAACCTCAAAACACTTGGCGTCCCAATCCCAGATATTATTATGAAAAAGCTAGGCATCGACACCACGGAAGAGTAGAGTGACGACTCTCCCTGTTAAAACAGGGAGCTTCTCGGGCTACGCATGACACCGTTGTCTACGTTAGCACCCGATGGCCCCGTCCGGGCCAGGTTTAATATATTAATTGTATAATATAAGTCAAGGTATAATAACCTTAAAGCAAATCGGGGAGGCAATTCCCCTCCCCGCTGAAGCAGGGAGTCCCCTACGGAGAGAATTATGGGAAACCAGCTTTCATTCTGTGGCCTCGCATAATTCTTGGTGTCCCGTATGCGCAAAAAATAATAATGTTCACGAGAATCTATTCAGGAAGGCAATTGAGAATGTGGCCAGCGCAGAATTCCCGACAGTTACACCGGATTGGCTAAGAAATGAATCTGGATACCAACTTGAAATAGACGGCTTCAATGAAAAACTGATGATCAGCTTTGAATATCAGGGAAGGCAGCACTTTGAATTTGTTGAGCTTTTCCATTTAGCGATCAAGTCGGCTCGGACGGAGCCGCCAGGCGATAACGTAGATCATGGGATCAAGCGTAGCCTGGGAAGCTCCCTGCTTTAGCGGGGAGAGTCGTCACTTCGATATGAGTGGCCTAGAGAGACGAAAAAGTAATGACGCTATTAAAGAGCGTATCCTAGATAGTCGTGGGGTGATAATGTTGTATCCGAATTATAAACTACCAATATCAGAGTATGAGGATTTTATTCGCGCCAATTTGCCTGGTGATAAATATGGCTAAATACAATGAATTAGGGGTGCCCGGCGCCCTTCAGTATAATGGAGTAATTTCAGAGTCTTGGATTAGAGACTTACGATCTAGCGCGCGCAAGATAAAAGTCTTCGATGAGATTAGTCGTCTTGATCCGGTTGGTGGAGCCATGCTCCAGACCACACGCATGTTTCTTCAGGGCGCGCGTTTGCATGTGAAGGAAGGCGGCGACACGTCAGCAGACAAAGACAAGGCCGCGTTCCTTGAGCGCAATCTCCACAATATGTCGAAGTCATTCGAGGACGTTATTGGCGATATCGTATACTTCCTTGTTTACGGATGGATGGATATGGAGATCGTCTACAAAAAGGGAGACGAAGGCGGCGTAGAGTGGCGCAAGTGGGCTCCGAGGCATCCAGTAACATTAGACCGCTGGGAGTTCGATGAATCCGGCGGACTAAGCGGAATGTGGCAGTCGTGGCAGGGGAAAGAGGTTTTTATTCCTATTGAGAAGTTGCTGCATTTCACCACTACAGGAGCTGGTAAGAACAACGTCGAGGGCATTAGCTGCTTTGAGTCAAGTTATACATCATGGTTCTTTGTTAAGAACTTGTCTATCCTAGAGGCAGTTGTATGCGAGCGCCTATCTGGAACGCCGACAGTCACATTACCAGAAAACGCAGAGACAGATGAAGGTAGTGCAGACGTAATCCGCGCAAAGCGAGTAGCAAGAAACATCAAGCTCGGCGACGATATGGGCCTAACCCTGCCTTACGGATGGGGCTTTGAGTACAAAATGCCTGCGCATGGGCCAGCCATTAGCATAGGCGAAGTTATTAAGCGCCATCAAGAAGACGAAGCTAGAACAATGATGATGGATTTTATCATGATCGGCGGAAGCGGCGGCTCGTACGCAATGATTAAGGACAAGTCGTCTCTATATATCATCGCGCTAAACACATATTTGAACAAAATAGCAGCGGTTATCAATCGCCATGCAGTCACGCGCCTATTCGAGCTAAACAATATGCCCGAGACCGACGCGCTACCAGAAGTCTACTTCGACAAGATCTCCAAGATTGATGTTGGGGACTTCGCGACCATCATCAGCTCACTATTCAACGCGGGCGCCATTACATACAATATGGAGACCGAGAATCAGGTAAGACGGATGATAGGTATTGAGCAAATAGATGAGCCGGGACTATTGCTAAAGCCCAACCTGCCCGCGCAGCAATCTCCAGGAGAACCGCCAGACGGCAAAGAGGCTGATGAGGTAAAACTTCCAGCAGAGCAAGACGTTGAAATGTCTGAGTTTGCGAATTCATACACAGCCGGTTCAGCAGGGGCATTCACAGCATCTGTCGCGCAGGAGGTGCTCCGCATCTACGAACGAGAGCTTGGAGCACTACCAGAGGATCTCGCCGGTAAGGACGAAGATGAATGGGCCGACCTTATTGACGTCTATATGGATAAGTTCTTAGACGAAGTTAAGGGAAGCCTTGCAGAGGGAATGATTGCGGCATGGATTAAGTTTGTTGGGGACCGTCCTCCACTAGAAGGCTACAAGGCAATCGTTGACGAGCTGATGTTCCAAGCTCACTACCTAGACACGAATCTAAGAAAGTCTCTATCAGTGGCAATCATTGACAAACTAAGAGAGCTAGGAGGGAATTCCAAAGACATTATAGTAGATGCTATACGTGGCGTCATGGCGTCATTTACGTATAGATTACGCATGTACGCTAGCTCTTCATACAAGATCTTTGGGAATCATGCAACAGCGTGGAGGGCTAAGTTACGCATAAACAATGTATTCCCGCGCAACAAAGTGCAGATGGACTGGAAGATAGGACGCATATACAGCGACGGCGTACTAGCAAAGAATTTCACTGAGAACGACGAGCGCGTATGCTCTGAATGTGAAGAGCTAGAGGATCTTGGATGGACTGACCCCAAGAACATTAAGCCCATTGGGCAAAGGTTGTGCGGAGGCAGCGACCGTTGCTACATCACATACAAATATCATGGACGCAATTTCTAAGTATCTGCTAGAGCACGAAGACCTAGCTCAGATTATAGGGTTGGTATTCCTCACATTCCTCGGGACGGTAATAGTCTTGTGCATATTGTGAGTCGTATAGGTATAGAGATCAATGGAGTTGTATGCGATCTCCTGGCGTCTGCATACAAAGCGTTCGGAGACCCGAGGCAACCTGAAGCATACAGCATACAAGAAATGTATCCGACAGTATCTGACAGGGACATATGCTTATGGCTAGAAAGTAGAAGTACATACGCAAAAATACCAGCCATTCAGAACTCTATAAGCTGCGTAAATGAACTGCTGCTACAATACGACGTATATGCAATTACTAACAGAATACCAGAGCTACTAAGAGTAACATGTGAATGGCTTTCTGAGAACGGGCTTGATGGTCTCCCGGTAATATGCACGCACATGAAGTCAGAAGAGGTACAAAATCTTGATCTAGACTTCTTTATAGAATCAAACGCAGACGATGCGCGCATGCTATCAAAGATATGCAAAACATTTATTGTAGACAAACCGTATAACAGATTCGGGACAAAAGATGCAATAAGAATATTAGAATTGCGTCAAATACACGATCATCTGAGGTAAATATGGAACAGGAAATATCAGCAGACGTGGTGGTGAGATATCTATCACTGATCAGGTATCTTGAAGACAATAACGGATACGGAAACTATGTAATCACAATGCATGGCAAAAGGCCTGTTAAAATAGCCAGGGTGCAAAAGCAACGATCCCTAAATTCATGGATAGATATTCGTGAACATGGGACCGACAGCGGGCTATAGAACTGCTTTAAGGTTGCGCGTAGTTTGCTACTGTTGTTAGAATTAGCATAAATGTATACACAGGACAGCACAATGCAAAACGATTTACATTTTCTAATTCCATTCGAGGGATACACATCCGACGATGGATGGCGGCTATTCTTCCCATTCAGGGAAGTGCATCACATGGGCATTACCAAAGACTTCACAATAGAAGATGGTGAAGAGATGGTAACGAACTTCAAGCGTCCCGTGCCAGACTACAAGTTGCCTGTCAATGAGAGACACGATGACAGTGCTGGTATTTACGGATTCGTTAGTGATTTACGAATCTCGGACCGTGGCGTCGAATGGCTTCCTGAATTCAGGGAAGGCGCCGTTGACACATTAAAGAGCAAGGGCTATTTATACTCCTCGCCAGAGGTGTGGTTCAACGGGTATGAAGACGTAAGCGGAAAATACTATAACAACATTGCACTTGGCATGGCAATTACGCCGCGCCCGAGACTCGGGTCAGCGACGCTTGTATTCGAAGACGGAAATTGGGTAGAGCAAAATAATTCGGAGGAATCTATGTCTGAAGACATCACCGCCTTGAGCGAGGATAACGTTGAGCAGATTAAGCAGATCGCGGAAGATGCTGTAAAGCATAACTTTGGCGAATGGCTTACCAGTTTGTTCAAGAGTGAACCCGCGATCGAGGACAACGAAAGCGAGCAGGATGCTGGCGAAGACAATGCACAGGAGTTTGCTGATCAGCTGCAGGGAAAAGATGCTGAGATCACCGCTCTCCAAGAGGCGTTGTCGGAAAAAGACAGTGAGCTAGTTGCGTACAACGAAGCAAAAGAGAAAACAGAGCGCGAACTGCGAATGCTTAAATTCTCTGACACTGCCAGCAAGATTGAGGGGCTGCCTGAAGAGGCTGCTGATTTCGCAGAAGTTCTTCTATGGCTAGAGGACAGTGACGGCAGCGAGGGGAAAGTCTACTTCGCACGAGTCGTGAGTGTTCTTGAGACATTGGGGAACCGCGAGAAGATGGCCGCGCTGTTTGGCGAGATTGGCCATGAGGGTCATGTCGCAGAATCAAATGACTCCAAAATTGAGAAGCTTGTAGCCACAAGTGAGGCCGGTGGAATGTCGCGCGGCGAGGCCCTGGTAGCTGTATTCAGCGAGCATCCTGAGCTATATGCAGAATACGATGCGGAACACACGAAGAATATTTCTAGTATTGATATTGTAGGAGAAGTATAATATGGCAAAGCAATATGAAGGGATTGACATCCCACTCAAGGCTTACGATGATATGTCGGACTACGCTTACTATTTTGTTGCTATGAATGGTAACGATATTGCCGATGTGTGCTCTGGGGCCACTGATGTTGTTGTTGGCGTGTTACAGCATGGTGGAACCACAGGCCAGGGCTGCAGCGTCCGAATCGCTGGACACACGAAGATTACGCTTGGCGAGACCGTTACTGCTGGGCAGTTGGTCGGCACGAGCACGACCGGCACGGCTGACACAGTCGTTGCTGGAACTGATACCACCGTCTATGTTGCTGGCATCTGCACTGTGGGTGGCAGCTCCGGCGAGATTGGCGAGATGATTTTGCTGCCGCGCGGTCGGGCGCAATAATAGGAGAATAGAAAATGCCAGTTTATATGCCTTCAGCGTCTGACGTACACGTCAACAAGATGTTGACTGAGGTTCTTGTAGGTTACGAGAATCTTGAGTACATCGCAGACCAGATCTTTCCCGTTGTAACCGTCTCTAAGCAGACGGACATTATCCCGGAAGTCGAGCAGTCCGCTTTCTTCCGCAACCAGGGCGACATCCCTCTGGGCGAGGCTGATATTCCTGCCGCGATCGGTTATTCGGTTGACACGTCTAGCACGTATCGCTGCAACAAGCATGCCTTGCGGCACTTTATCTCCGATGACCGCCGTGCAAATGAGGACGCCCCGTTCGATTCTGACCGAGACGCCACATTCCTAGTGACGAATGCACTGTCGTTACAGCGCGAGCGCGCCTGGGTTTCTGATTTCTGGAAGACCAGCGTTTGGACCACGGACAAAGTTGGCGGGACTGACTTCGACAAGTTCTCGGATTACGGTTCGAGCGAGCCTGTTGAGGTGATGCGCGAATACAAACGCACCATCCGCCGCATGATTGGGCGAAACCCGAACACCTTGGTGCTTGGCGACCTAACTCGCGATGTGCTGATCGATCATCCTGACGTTCTAGAGCGCATCAAGTACACCGAGCGCGGAATTGCCACCACTGACCTCTTGGCCGCGCTGTTCGATATGGACCGCGTGCTGGTTGGCGAGAGCATCTATACCGCTGACGCCGAAGGTACCGCTGAGGCTAGCGTGTCTTATACTGCTAGCTGGGATGACGACGCGCTGATGCTTTATGCGCCCAGTCGCCCGAGCATCTTCACACCCTCCGCCGGATACACATTCGTGTGGAATACCGGGATGGGCAATGGAATCCAGTACATGCGCAAGTACCGCGACGACGTTCGTGGCGGAGATTGGGTTGAGGTTCGCAGCTATTACGATCAGAAGTCAATTGTCGAAAATGCTGGATTATTCCTCAGCGATTGTGTAGACGCAGTAGCCTAAGGGATTTTGACGAATGGGAAACTATACTGGTAAATGGGTAGTAGCCAGGAAGTCTTTCGGATACGCCGGTTCACAACGGTATATCGGTGAAGTTTTCCAGCTAAAAGGAATGCGCAACGACGATGCGATTTGGGGGATCACGGTGGAGGGACATCCGAAACTCGGACGTTACACTGAGCCCTTTGCAGGAAACTCTGGATCGCTTCCTAGATGCGCTGAATGCGGAAAAACTTTCCGTGATCACTCTACATTAGAGACTCACGGTAACAAGATGCACGGAGGCAAATAATGCCATTCAAGAAAAGGGGGAGACTTTATCTCTCCAACATGGCCAGCCGCCTAGACTTCTCTAAGGTCAACGTCAATAGCAGCAACACTGACGGTGGCGTAATGAAGTTCGGCACTAGCGCGGCGCGTATTGTAGAAGACACTGCTGACATGAAGTTCGTTGCAATGTACTTTGACAATGGCGCGACGTCTGGTGACAATCGCGGTATATATCTGCGTCAGTATCTAACTGGGGCAGGTGGTGGCGGAGAAGCACTTAGAGTATTCACAACGGTCGAGAATGTGGCTGCAGGAACAGCACATGGCGCGCACATCAGCCTTAACTTCGGCGCGACAGGAACCGTAACTGGAACGGGTATCGCCATGCGCGGTACGCTGCATTTGCCCGACGTGGCACTAGCAAGTAACGTAACGATGGCCGCTGTACAGGCGGAAATCTATAGCGACGGTTCCGCGTCAGATCCGGGTGGCAGCACGATT
>Ga0307928_10000801_pt1 | contig 23744 bp, 20 predicted proteins | sample AceLakmetagen232_FD_201815 | JGI IMG/M metagenome (GOLD analysis project Ga0307928, IMG submission 201815) | Saline water microbial communities from Ace Lake, Antarctica - #232 | ecosystem: Environmental > Aquatic > Non-marine Saline and Alkaline > Saline | place: Antarctica: Ace Lake... | reverse complement strand
CAGCTTACAACAATGATAATATTTAATAAAAAATTTCCTGATTTACCGGGTTTAAATCCTAATATTGATCCTAAAAAAGGTTCGGAACATACAATTTCTGTATCTATAACTCAAGAACAAATTAAAGAATTTAAAGAAAAATGGAATTTAGATGTAATAAATTTAACAACCAATGCTTTAAGAGATGAAGTTTATTTAAATATATCCAAAGAAATTTCTGATCTTGCTTTTAAAAAGAAAGAAAAACCCTCTAAACATATATGGGATGGACCGCATGAAATTAATTGGGATGACATTAACAATAAAATTTTAATGTTAGTAACAACATATAATTCTTTTCATGATACTCCAAAAAATGATCATACTTTTATTATTACAAATTTAAAATTAGCTATTCTTTTGCAAAAACAAAATAATTTTAAATCTATTGAAGTAACATCAGTCCATGCTCATGGTTTATATAAAATAGGAATGTTAGAAGCTAAAAAAGATGACATATATTCTAAAAATGTTGATGTTTATGTTAATCCATATTTAGAATGGAAAAATAATAAAATGGCAATTATTTTTAATAAATTCTGGAATTGGGAAAAAATATCAATATCTATGACAGCAGAAAAAACTATGGCACCAAAGCAAGTACTTAAACTTAAATTTAATAATAAAAAAATTAATTCAGATGTATATGAATTAATTAATTTTGAAAATGAATTATAAATTATGAATAGACGAGAAAGAAAACATATGGAGAAAGAACTTGAGCTCCAAAAACATTATAAAACATTATCTCGTGAAAAAAAATGGGAAAAAATGAGATCTAATCAAGAAAATGGTAGAAGGATGATGATGGAAAGAAAACAAGATATTGAAATAGCCCAACAAAAAGTAGCAGATCAAAAAGAATCTAATATAATTGAAGATGTAGCAGAAGAAATAGTCCAAAAGAAAAATATTCCAATGATTGATGCTATGGTTGAAGCGCAACTAAAATATAAAATCTAAAAAACAATTAATGAAATTTTATGTAACTACAGAAGGAGTTCAAAAATTAAAAAGATCTTTTTTAAATCTTAAATTATTTTCTATAATTCATGTTCCAGAAATTTTAGAAAAATATAATTATACATATGAATCAATAGATAATTATGGTTCATTTATAGTTAGTAATAAAATTAACGATCTTATTATAGCTTACTCAAAATCAAAAAGAATAAGAGGAATTATTTATTCAAATCCTATTATAAATGAAGAATTAATTCCAAATTTATTTGATTCTTTAAAAGATTTAGAATCAATTACGGAAATTGTTTTATTAGATGATTATAATCTTCCAAAATTAAAACATTTATATAATCATTTTGATGAAATTATATTCTTTCCTTCTATTAAAAAAATTCGTTTAATTGAAGCAAAAAATATAGAAAAAATGTCTAAATGGACATTTAATCCACGAGAAGAAAAAAACTAATATTTCATCCACAACATATTTCATCCACTCCTTTCAAAAATGTCCGGTTAGGCCGGACATTTTTATTGAATATATAAATAAAATAATGGAACGTTATGGATATTAATACGCCAAATAGTAAATTTAATACTTATATTAATAATACAGTTGAAAGTATAAAAGTATGGACAAATTTTTTATATGAATATAATCGTGAAGAAAATGTCTGTTTTCGAAAAGCAGTTAATAGTAAATGGAAATTAATTTCTAGTGAAGATGATAAAAAATTAATAGAAAAAGTTGCAGATAAAGCGGTTGAATTAAGAAATTTTGATGTATCTAAAAGATATGAAGTTGCAGCTGAGCGTGTTTATTTTAATGCATTTGATTATGCTCAACAAGCATTAGATAATTGTTTAAAATTAAATGAAGCTTTAAGAAAAAATATAGAAAATTCAAAAAAATCAACTCCAAGTGATGATACAAAAATAATAGATTCAGGTTTAGGCCCATTTGATAGAAGATTATATAGAGAATTTATAACAGCTAATAATAAATCACAAAATAAAGTTCCTTTTTCAACACAATATAAAGAACCTGCAACCTCCGGTTTAATTGTTGGAGAAAAGTATTTAAGAGAATCTAAAATAGAAAATGAAAAAAATGAAACAAATGTAATTAAAGGGCATATAGCTGCTAGATCAGCATTAGCAAAAGATATTCGATATATTGGAGTTCCGGCTTTGATAAATACTTATGCATTAACTAAATTATATGGTTCTGAGGGCGGTGCAAAATTAATAAATAAAAGGGGTGAACGAAGATGGTATGAAGTTGATCAAGCAATTGGTATTGGCTCAACTGATTTAGCAAATTTTTCTTCTAATCCAACAACATCATCACTTATATCATGGGGAAATGCTGATCCTTATGGAAGAACACCATATCATTTTACTGATTTTGCATTCGCAAAATATTGGAATAAAGTAGAAAATAATCGACTTATAACACTTAGAAGATTTGGAGCACCTATTGTTGATAATTTAAAATTTCCGGGAATGGATGGAATTAAGAAAGAAGGAACACCTGGAGATGAAGATGGAAAAGGTGGATCAACTGATGCTGGTTCAACTTCTAGAATTTTATTTCCACCAATGGCGCATGCTATAACTTATTTCGGAGAAGAAACTGGTAATAAGTTAAGTGAACTTCTTAAATTTACAACTGGAATGAAATGGGATGAAGTAATTTCTAATGTATGGGAAGTAGGTGCTGAATCAACTCCCGGCGCTGGAGAAGGACCTGGAGTTTATAAAGCTTTAGCTGGTTTATCTAAAATGCTAGCAGTTGCAGGTGGTGATTTTAATCCTCAACTTGTTATGAATAAAGGTAAATTACCACCAGATCCATATAGTGAAGGCCCTTATGAAAATAGAATTCTTGGACCTGTTAATAGAATTGATTCAGTTAAAAAACGTGTAGCTGGTATGGAATTTGAATGGAATGGATTAAATTTGCAATTTGAATATGTAGCTAGGCCAATTGGTGGAATTAACCCTAAAGCTGTTTTACTTGATATTTTATCAAATTTTTTAATTATTGGATCTGCATCTGCAGTATTTTTTGGCGGTCAACATAGATTTATGGCTGATCCAGCAATTTATCCATTCTTAGGTGGAGATAAAGGTATAGAAGCTTGGTATTCTGGAAAACCAATTGAATGGGCAGGAAATGCAATTAGTTCTTTTGCAGGTAGAGTTACTAATGAAGATGGAGGTATAATGGAAGGAGCCAAGAATTTTTTTAATCAACTATTAGGAAGAAGTGGAGAAGGAGGAATTAAAGGTATTTTTGGTGCGGTTAAAGGATTATTTTCTGGTGGAGGAATTGGTAGTAATGTTATTAAACATCATTTAGCTGCAAAATCTAGTGGAACAGTTCCTTATTTAACTGGAATGAAAGCATTATTAACAGGTGAACCAGTTGGGGAATGGCATGTTACTATTGGAAATCCTCTTAATCCTATTGCTATGATAGGGAATTTAATTTGTACTGGAATTGAAGTAGAATTAGGAGATGAATTAGGTCCCGATGATTTTCCTACAGAAATAAAATTAACTGTTAAATTAGATCATGGTATGCCAAGAGATAGAGATGCTATTCAATCTATTTTTAATAGAGGTATGGGAAGAATATATGATTTACCTGATGGATTTGAAGGAACTGCAGATGGTCAAACAAAAATTGATGATTATACAGCAAATGCAAACGAAACAGGTACTGCCGCGGCGATTAGAGGTTGGCTAGCTGGTCCATCTAAATTAGGTGGTAGATCCGGTCCTTCTGCAATAAAAGAAACATCAAATCAAGGTGTTATTAGCGTTTGGTCAAGAGCTCCATTCGCTGCAGTTTCACCTAACGAAAATTTAATCAATGAAGCAGGTGACATTGCAAGATCTGCATATAGAAGTGTTGATTGGTTAGCATTAAAATCACTTAAATAAAATATGTTTGTTAATAGTATTGATACAAAACCATTTTTTACTAGATCTGACGGAGTAAAAATAAGAGATTTAACTCAAACAATGTTTGAATTAAAAAATAGAGAATATATTGCATATAATGTTTATAAAGTTCCTAAAGAATATGTAATGCGGCCTGATTTAATTGCTAAATCAGTTTATAATAATTCATTATACGCTGAAGTTATTTTAAAATATAATGGAATTTCTAATCCTTTTTCTATAAATGAAGGAGATATTATTTTAATTCCTGATTTAGATTCAGCAAAAAGTAGAATAAAAATTAGTGGAGATAATGAATCTGAAAATAAAGCAACGAAAATTAGAAATAGTTATAAATATATTGATCCATTAAAAAAACCTAAAAAATCAGATAAAAAAGAATTACAGAAATTTGATGAAAGATTAATAGGCGGAGGGGGAGGTGGTACTGGAGATGATGCTGGAGATGATGCTGGAGGCGGTGAAGGAGGTTTATTACCACCAAATTTTGCAGAAGAAGGAACTTCTCAAGTTACTTATCGTAATGGAAGAGTATATTTTGGAGAAGGAGTAGAAACATGTTTAAAAAATGGAATATCAACTAGTGAATTTTTAACAAATGTAATAAAAAATAGAAAATAATGGGGAATACATATTCATTTAATCCACCAGTAAAAGCTGCCCCGTCAACGCCAACTCAAAGTACAAGTGGTAGCAAAAATAGAATCATTCAAAAGTTTAAAAAAACCATTGAATTAGATGAATTATCTCTTCCATCTCAACCAGGTCCCGAAAATCAAAAAATTGAAAATCTTGCATCTTTACAATATCCACTTATAAAGATTAATGATTACATGCCTTCTAATAAAGAAATTGAATTATTAGAAATTAATTGTACTGGTTTTATTCCTACAATAATTTTAAAATGTACATTCCTTCACCAAACATTTCTCTCAAGAGAAATGCCAAAAGATGGAGATATAATTTCTGTAGCAATTAGAAATAAATCTGATTTGTTTAAGCCTATTAGAAATGATTATGTAATTACTGGAGTTGTATCGAATGATACTATAACGGAATTTACTGGACCAACCACCATTACATTTTTTGGAGTACTTTTTATTCCATGGATATCAAGTTCAATATTTAACTTTTCTCATGAAGGAACTTCATTTGAAGCAATAAAAGTAGTTGCAGCTAAACTTGGATTAGGATTTGCAACAAATGAAGTTAATACAGATGATAAACAAATATGGATGAGTGCATATTCTTCTGCATCTAAATATATTACAAAAACAGTAAATAGATCGTGGAGTAGTAATGAATCCTTTTATGATGTTTGGATTGATGTTTATTATAATTTAAATTTTGTTAATGTTAATAAACAATTAATGTCTAGTGAAGAAGAAGTTGATGCTGCTGGATGGATAAATAATATTGATAAAGATTATACATGGGGTAGTGATACTGATGTTGAAGAAACAATTGAAACACCAAAAGTATTATCAAATTATACAGGATATAGAACATCATCTTTTTATATAAACCTATGGAAACCAATTAATAGATCGACAAATATAACTTTTCAAATTGGAACAAAATTAAGGGGTCATATGTTTGAACATAATGAAAGTTTATACACAAAGGAAAATTCTAAAAAATATTGGGAAATACCATTAGAACCTACGTACGATCCAGAAAAAGTTAATAAATATATTTTATTAAGAGGTAGAGCTACTCAAAATCCAGAAAATAAAGGAAATGATTTAGCAAAAGCAAATTATTCTTATCCAAATATGTATGTATCAAATCCTTGGATGGGTATACAATATACTATAAGTAATTCAAATAAAGATAATTTACAATGGGATGGAAATCATCACAGAAATTATTTAAGAGCAAAATTTCAAAATTTAATTAATAATAAAGAATTAGAAAAATTAAATGTAGAAGTAACAGTTAATGGATTAAATTTAAACATAATTAAAGGTGATAAAATTCCTATTGTTTTAGTTAAAAAAGATGTAACTGAAAATTTAATGGTTAATAAAGAAGCTGGAAAAATGGATTTATTAGAACAATTTTATAGTGGATGGTTTTATGTTAAAGGATTTACTATAAAATATACACAAGAAAATGCTGGATCAATAATGTCTAATTTTACACAAACATTTGTTTTAACAAGAAGAGAATGGCCACCACCTATTGCAGTAGATGCAATAGAATCAAAAGAAAATAATCAAACATAATGAGTATATATAAAACTTTTAGAGAAGTTCAACAACCCGCAACTATGGGGGCAATATCTCCTCGATTTGATCAACCAACATATCTTTCTTTTAAATTAGGATTTGGAATTGGTGGAGATAGTTGGTATAATAATGCAGGAGGAACTAATTATGCATTAAATTATGATAGAATGCCTCATCCATTATTTGCTCAAGAAGGAAATGAAAGTATTGACAATAGAGGTGCATATTCTGCAATAGATTATTTATTAGATGCTAATGAATTTACAAGAGCGGCAATGTTAAAAGAATTTATTGAAAAATTTAATCAATTACAAACCAAAAATCAATGGTATTTCCAAAAAATTGAAGGGTTAAATGATTTATTAAAAATTGATCCTACAAAAGGAATACGAGTTCCATCAGATAAAAGATTAACTATATCTACTTTAGAAGGTATAGATTTAAGAATGTCATATTTATTAAATATGTATAGAAAAATTGCGTGGGATGATACGTATCAAAGATGGGTTCTTCCAGATATGATGAGATATTTTACTTTAACTATTTATATTTCAGAATTTAGAACATTTCATACGCCTAATCAAATAGGAGGAATGGGATTTGCTTCTAAAAAAATTACTCCGGATGAAGATACATTACAATTACATGTACTAGATAAAATTCTTCCAACTTGGACTATTAAATGTGAAATGTGTGAATTTGATTTAGAAAATATTGATTTTGAATATTTATCAACTTTAGGAATTAATGAAGCACCAGAACCAGCTGCTGTAAATTTTAAAATAAAAGTTGGAAAAATTTATGAAGAACAAACATATCCAATATTTTACAATGCTTATCTTATTGATAGATATTTAAATGGATTAGATAGATCTAAATACGTTGATCTGTTTAAAGGTGATGAAGAATTTGGTATAAATTTAAAACAAGGAGGAGGAATTGAAGGTTTTGTATCAACTCTTGCAGAATCAAATAATAACGCTTCAAGATATGAACATAAATTAAATTTAGCTCAAGATATCTTTTTTCAAGATAAAATGCATGAAAGTGGACTACCTTTTAATCAAATGATTAATTCAAAAAGTTTATTTGGTGCACAAGCGGCTGGAGCTGATGGAAAATTATTTACAGAAGATGATAATATGGCTAAAGTAGATCCAACTGCTCCAAATACTTGGTTTAACAACGCAAAAAGTTTTGGAACAGCATTTTTACGTAACACATTTAAAAAATTTATCGATAAAGCTAAAATTACTCCTATTCCTAAATTAGGTATCTCATTTAATGAAGCTCAGGCTGCTCTTCAATCTAAAAATATTATAACTGCTTTAGGTATAATAAAAAAGGCAGTTAATAATGTTACAAAAGAATATGTACAACCTTCTGAATTATTAGAAGATAATATTCAAGATAAAATATTTAAAAATTATTTAGAAAGTGTTGTTGCATCAGAAGCAACTGAAAATAATGCATTAATTCAAGAAGCAGCTAATATGGCTTTAAATGATGATGGTGTTTGGGATAAAATTAAAGATTTTTCTAGAGCAACTGATTTAATTGGAGAAGGAGAATTAAACGCAAATAATCCAATTGAAGGTAAAGATAATTATAAACTTGTTAGTGAAAAATCTACGCAAGGTGATTTATCTTTAGCAACTGATTTAATTGGAGAAGGAGAAAAAAATATAGAAAAGAAAATAGAAGGAAGAATTATTGAAACTGTGCCTTCAAGTCAAGCAACTTCTGGTACAATTTTAGAAATATAAAATATGGAAAAAAATATAGATTTTTTAGATCGTAATTTAGCTGATAATGATTGGATAGGTTTGGTACTTAATAATCAAGATCCTACATTTTCTGGTCGTGCACAAGTTCGTGTATTCGGAGTTATGAATGGAATTATTGATGAACATATTCCTTGGGCATATCCTGTTAATTCTAATGTATTTGGAGGTGATGGAGGTGGAAGTATATCAATTCCTAAAATTGGACAATTTGTAAGAATTAGATTTAATAATGGAGATGTATATTCTCCAGAAATTATTGCAATTCAAAACATCGATACAAATTTAATTGATAGAATAAAAGAAGATTATGATGGAACACATGTTATTTTACATGATCCTATTGAAGATTTAAGTATAATTTATCAAAAAAATAGCGGTTTGATGGTTTTTTATAGAGATTCATTTTTTCAAATTTCCCCGGATTCTATGATAACGTTACAACATGCAGATTCTGAATCTCTTATTCAAATGGAAGGAGATATTACTCGAATTGTAACTAAAAATGAAGTAGAAGTTAGTGCTGCAACAAAAGCTACTATAACAGCTGATGAGGTAGTAATAAATGGAAATCAAACAACAAAAATAGGACATCCACCTTATTCTCATGGTATATTAGCAGAACCTATATGGGCATTATTATCAACATTAGCAACTGCACTAGATGCAAAATTACCAGCTACACCCGGAGTAAATGCTGGATTAATAGAAGCGGTAAAACAAAGTGCCACGTCAACAAATGTTTTAATTGGAAAATAATTTAGCTTTTTTCTTTAAATTTTTTCCTTTATTCCATGGAATTCTCCCTTTTAATTTTAATCTTATTAATTCTTTTGTTTCATTAGTATGATGTTTTCCTTTATTTGATATTGATATTTTTCTTTTATGCTCAGCAGAAAATGGTTCTCTAAATTTTCCAGTTAATTTCTCTTTTATTTTTAATTTAGTTTCTTCTGTATGTTTTTTCCCATAAAATGGATTATTTTTCCCACAATTATTTGTATGATCACTTATTTTTTTCTTAGATTCAATAGTATGTTTTTTACCTAACCAAGGTTGTTTTCCTTTATTAGCTATCCCTATTTTTTTCTTAGATTCTTCTGTTAAAAATCCCTTAACTCCAAATCCACCCATAGGGCTTATATTATATCCGTTTGGACTTAATGTATCAAATTTATTTATCCATTTTTTCTGAGCATTAAAAGCTTTTTGTTTTGTATTAAAAAATTCTAAAATTTCTTTTTCAAAATTATTTCTTCCATATTTTTTAATAGCACATCGAAATACTCCACCGCTCCCTAAATAATTATCATCTAAATTATTTGTAGAATGATCACCAACATATTGTTTACTACTAATTAAATTAGTAGTTACATAAACATAATGAAATTTTTTCATGATTAACCTTTTTATTTTTCGAATATATAAAATAAAAGTGGGACAGTTAGTTTTAACCTTCTAATTGGCTTTTCCAAAGCCTTACCACTTTATATATATATTCATTAATAAAAATAAATAAATAATGAAAGCAAAATTAATTAAAGAAAACTTACTTCTAGAAGCAATGGAAACAGATACAATAACTGTTAAAGTTAGAAAAAATTCAGGAAAAAATCTTAAAGAACTATTAGATTATATTAAATCAATTGGAAATATAGGACATAGTTTTTCTATTATAGTAGATCCTGAAAATAATGATTATAAAAAAGAATTTTTTTGGGATGGTGATGGATCTGATTACATAGATACTATAGAATTATAATTTTTAATAAATAATGAAAAAAATTACATCAATTAAAGAATGGCTCAATGAGCAAAACCAACAACCAGAATATGGTTGTGTAATGATGGATGCAAAAATTCCAAGATGGAAAGAAGATCATATAGATGGAATTGATCCGGATGATATTTATATTAAACCATATGATAATACATATGGATTAGAAGATACCCCACATATAACAATCATTTATGGGATTCATGAAGATGAAATTGATCCGGAAATTATAATGGATACGATTAAAGAAAATATGGAGCCCGTAACTGTTACTATAACAAACATTAGTATTTTTAAAAAAGATGAATATGATGTTGTAAAATATGATATTCCAGAAACTAAACAATTAAAAAAATATCGAGAATTATTTGTAAAAAATTTTTCAAATACTCAATCATTTCCAGAATTTCACCCTCATATGACTTTAGCTTATGTTAAACCTGAAGAAGGAAAAAAATATGTTAAAGAATTAGAAGAACCATTTGAAGTAACATTTGATAAAGGAATTTATTCATTTCATAAAGATGGTGAAACTATAAGAAAAGAACATATTTTTCCAAATGAAGATGATTTAGAAGTTGATTTAACTGTAAACGAATGGTATATTCCAGATTTATCACCATATAATTATAATTATGAAGAAATAGGGAAAAAAATTAATAAAAAAGAATTAGCTGTAGGGTGGTTAGATGATCCAAATTTCCCAAAAGGAGAAGTTCCGGAGAATTTTTTAAAAAAATTAAAAAATGCTAAAACAATTCACAATTATAAAGGATCACATAATTGTCCTTTTTGTACTAATATCACAGGCGGATCTTCATCAGAAACTAGAGGTAGTCGTGATGAAGCTATTGAATATAAAGGAATAACATATGTTTTTCCAGAATTATTAAAACATTATGTAAAAAGACATCATTATCTTCCGCCAGAAGAATTTATTGAAGCGGTGATGAATTCAAAAGAACCCGAAGATCCAGATCAATGGAGAAAAAAACTTTTTCCGCTACCTCACCGCTATCAATCAAACCAACCTAATCGATTAAATCATATTCGACAACTAAGAAAAAAATAATAAAATTATATATATTTTAAAAAAATATTACATAACTGTAACAAGAACATCACAATATTTTAATAAGATTAAATTCCAAACATAGTGTCTTTTAAAGATGAAATATTAAATAAAATTAAATTAAAATTTGAGAAGGAATTAAAAGAACAAAAACGTTTTTTTGATAAACCTTTATCATTAAAAGCTCTTAATAGTGCAATTTTAATTGCACTTGAAGGAATGTTAAGTGAATTAGGCTCACAATTAAGAAAATCTGTTAATTTTGATATTGATGATCCTAGAATTCTTAAAAATACTTTAAAATCCTATCCTGAAATAAATTTATTATTTACAAAAGCATCAAATGAATTAGATGAATCTATTTTATCTTCACTTTTAATACAATGTGAAATTTTAAATAATAAAACAATTACTGATAAAAATTTAAAAAAGAAAGCTTTAGAAAAATTCGCTGGACAGAATTTTTTCGGAGAAGGTTTAAATAAAATATTAGATTTTATTGGAGGACTTGTTAATAAACTTGAAGATTTATCCGAATTTATATTACAATATCTTGGAATAGCATTATTTCTTTATTATATTATTAAATTAGCAATTAACTTACTTGTTAATACTCGATTTGTATCTACTTATAAATTAAAGTACATTCAAAAATTAATAAGAATGGGCTTAGAGATGATAAAAGAAATTTCACAAGAAGCAATTGGAGAAGTAAAACAAGAAATAAAAAAATTAAAATCAGTTTTTTCTGGAATTGATGAATTTTTAATAACTATAGCAATTGCTTCAGCATTATATCTTTATAATAGAAAGCAATTACAAAAACAATCAACTGAACAATTAGCAAAAAATCTTTGTAAAAAATTAAAACTTAATCCATTTTTAGATGTTGAAGTTAAAATTAATACTGAACCTTTAAATATTAGTAATACGCCACTAATATGTGATACTAAAAATACTAAAAATACTGACAATGTTATAGTACCTAAAGAACCTTTTGAAAATAAACAAGAAACTTTTACATGTGAAATTCCAACAGAGAAAGAAGAACAAGAAATAGAAATTATTTTAAAAGAAAATTTAGCTACTAAAGCTATTATAGTAAACGAAAAGAAAGATAAATTAATTCCATTAATAAAGGTTAATTCAAAAGTTACTGATAAAACATTAATAGCAACAATTGGAGAATTATCAATATATTCTCCTGTTAATGGATATATAACTGCTATTAAGCCAAATGAAATTACGTTACATGATATTTCTGATTCAGCAGATACTTATTTAATTCAAAATGTTTACGAACTTAATCAAAAATATCTTGAAACAAATGAAATTAAAATGTTTTTAAAAGATTGGGAAGTTATTTCATTATATCCAATTATGATGGCAAATTCTCCAATTATTGATGGTGAATTAACCCCAGATGAAGTTCAAGGAATATTATATGATGGAATGCTTCCTAAATTTGAAGAAATTAAAAATTATTGGTATGATGAACTTCTTCCATCTTATAATAAACGTATGCAAACTATTACAGGTAAAGATAATGTAGAAAAAAATTCTAAAAATGAAACATTACATTTAATAAAAAAAGACATTGATAAAGAAGAAGAATTAGTTAATTCATATTTAAAAAGTATTCAAACAGAATCAATTAATATTGCAAAAGTTACATTTCCTGAAAGTAATGAATTTGAACTTATAGAATATTTTGTTGAATTAATAACTAATTTAAATTCAATTTCAAATCCTAATGATATTATAATTAAATATAGAGATCAAATAAATGAATTTACTGCTAAAAGATATGTAATAGATGGGTATAACCCAACAAAAATTAAAGATAAAGGTAATAAATTAATAGAAAAATTAGAAGGAAGCGAATCAAATGATGATAAATTTCAAGAAGGATTAAATATTTATAATCAAAAGAAAAAATTATCGGATGTGGAAGATTGGTTAAAAGAAATTTCTAAAGAAAACAAAGAATTAGAAAATTCTAAAAAAGATAATTTAATTAATCAATTAATGTATCTTTTTAATTTTTATTTAGATATAAAAACTAATCTTGAAAAATATAAAGATTTAAAAGAATCTAATAATAAAGAATTAGTTGTAAGAGAGGCAAATTATATTTCTAATTATTTTAGAAAATTGTGGATAAGATTCGAAAAATTACCTATTGAAATAAAAGAAATTGAAAAACGAATAGCAGATTTAGCTTTATTCACGACATATTCTATAGTTGATATTGATAATGAAGAATATAGAAATTATATAATTCCTTCTGGAGAAAATGATTGTCCTGGGCGTAGTATTAATCCAAATTTAGGTGGAGCAACTGAAACAGATTTTAGTGATATTAAATATTGGTTAAAATATTGTGCTTTTGCAACATTATCAAGTGCAGTAACTCTTGCATGGAGTACTGGATTTATTTTACCTATTGGACCACTTTTATTGCCTACTATTTATTTTCCAATAACACCTATAACTACTAGTTATGGATTTATCGTATTAGGTTTAACAATTACTGGAATATGGGTTTTCCCAATGATTTTATTTGTAAATTATTCTATTAATTATAGTTTACCAATTGCTGATCCGGCAGAATTTATACGAAAACAAATAGCATCTCTTAAAAAATCTATTTCTAAAGAATTAAAAAACTTTAAAAAAGCAACTCTTAAAAATTATCTAATTAAAATAGAAAAAAACATTGAAAATATTATTCCAGAAATTCAAGTTATTGAAGAAAATATTAAGATACATAGATCACAAAGACCGCCGAAAATAAAAAAATTTATTCTAGAACAAACTAAATGGAATGTGGAAAATATACAATTAAAAGAAGAAAAAACAACTTTAAAATTAAAAAAATGGGAGGAAGAAAAAAAATACGATATTATTTATAAAGCATCAGAACTTGGATCTTCTACGGGAGATGAATCAATTGATGGTGGTTTATCTAAAATTCAACAAACTGAAAAATTTATATTTAAACAATTAGATAAATTAGATGTTTTAGCTGAGAAAGCAGATAAGATCGTAGCACCTTTACCTATTACATTACAACCAGAAACAGCAAATTTTGGAATAACATTAAAAAATCCAAACCCTGTTATAAATATTGAAACAGAAATTAATGATAATATTAATGAAGGACCACTTTCTAAAATAACGGATAAATTTAAATTAAAAAACGAAGATTTAATGAAAGAAGGTGGATCTAAAGGATTTGCATATAAAAAATATACAAATGTATTAAAAGCAGCAATGCCGAATTTAATTAAAAAAAATCCATTCCCAGCATATGAAAATTTAAAAATAACAAATATTCCGTATCAAATATTTTTGGCAAAAGATTTTGTTAGAACTGGATCAACTACTTATGGGTTTCCAGGATTTCCACCATTTCCTATTAATTAAAAGTCGGATAAAGGAACTCTTTTCCACCTATTTTTTACCCATACATATAAAAAATTATCATCTACAGTTAATTCTAAATTATCCTTTTTTGGATAACTGGATGGAGGAGAATTTATTGAAATATCTTGATTAATAAATGTAACTAGTTTTACATTATTTATATTACTTACATCTGGAATATCCAGTTGCATAGAATCCATTATATTTTTTATACTAATATGGGAAGGAGATCTCCAGCCTATTCCATCAATTTCAATATAAGATTTATTAATATCTACGATATTTAAATTAATATTTTTAATTCTTTTCATTATATAACATGTATTAATCCTTCATAAGTTTTTGATGCTAAATTTCCATAAGTATCATAACTTTCAGCAATTACATCATAATAACCTAATGTATCAAAAACAAATGGGACATTTTTATTAAAAACTCGTAATACTGTATTTTTTGAAATATTTTCTTTAATTGTCCAAATATTTTTTTGATTTAAAAGATACACACTTGGATCATAAAGAATATTTAATACAACTAATTTATCTACTTCTATATCTATTGCTTCATATTTAATATAATATGGAGTTGTTACTAAATTAAGTGATGGATCATACCATTGATCATTTACATAATCTTGACTAAAATTAATATTAATCATTACAAATGTATCATCTAAATAATATTGTCTATCATCATCTTGATAAAGTTTAAAATTATTACTTGTTTCTAAAGAACTAGTTGGAAGCAATTCATAATTTACAAATGTACCATATGCATGTCGTGCAGTTATATTATATCTATCGTTATTTAAAAGAAAATCTGACATAGTTCCTTTTAAAGTATGATGATATCCCCATGAAGCATCTTGTGTTACACTAGAATCTAATACCCTATATGATGAACCCCATGTATAATTATACACACTATCATCAATTATTAATGCAACCATCTGATTATCTAAAAAATGATTACTTACATCAATAGTTAATGATGTACTAGTATCATTAATAATATTATATGTAGAACTTTCAGTAACATTAATAGCATATATATTATGAGATATATCTAAAACAATTTCTGAAGGAATATTATCTAAAGTTAATTCATCCCCGGCAAGATTAACACTAGTTATATAAGAACTAGCTTCATAAATAGACATATATGAACCTTTATAAAATTTAATTAACATGATATCATCATCAGCCTTAAAATTTTCATATAATTTATTTATCGTAACAGTATTACCTGAAATATTTGTGATATTTTCAGAACCAATAAAATATTTTGTTATTGAACCCACTTCTGGTACATTTTGAAAATATGATACTGAAGGAATATTTATATAAACATTATTACTTGCATCATATTCAAGAGTTAAACCAACATGTTCAGTATCTCTATCATAAATAGGTAAAGTATTTTGGGATATTAAAGTACTAACATCGTTAATACTCATTGTACTTAAATCTAATGGATAATCAAGACGTTTATCTGTAAGTGTATAAATAATTGGATTTTGAATGTATACATTATGTGGTTCTCTTAAATTATTATGATACAAAACATTATATCCATCCCATGCAAATACTTCAATATCATAATCACCTATGTGATTAACTGACATTGTATAAGTACTATTATCTATAACTCCTGCTGAATCTCCACCGCTTAATCCTGAAGGATCTGCCCAATAATAAATACTTGGATCAATTACATATAAAGGCATTCTAGGAGAAGTATATTCAACATCTAAATTTATATATTGTTCTAAAAAACTTGAATCGTAACTAAAATTAATATATGTTCTAACATCTTTTTCAGTACTTGGACTTAAATTATCTATTATTATTTTTCCGTCTAAAATATCAAGATGATACAATTTATCAAGTGAAATTTCATTATTACTTCCATCAATAGTTTTAAAATTCTTTAAACTTAATAAAGGAACTCTATATGTTTTATCAAAAGCATATTGTAATAATGAACTTGTATCTTCACCTAAAAAAACATAATCATCAAATTTCCATAAAGTACCTATAGAAGATTCCATAATATATCCCCCCTCAAAAGAAGGATCAGGATTTTGATAAATAGAATAAGCTGCTGAATTTACCCAATCACTACTACTTGCATCTCTTAAATATCCCTTTTCTAATTTAATATTTATACTTATAGATGAATCATGAAATATTGTAGATGAATCAAATATATTATAAAATTTTATTTCATTATTATAAATCCATAATGGATTAGTTACATGTGTTTCAGTTAATACACCCGAATTAGGTTTCGAAACAATAGCTTTCCATTGAATTGATTCAATTCCCGGAAAAGGATGATTCAATGGGACTCCAACCGCTAAATATTCATTAGGATTAGCTAAATATGAAGGATCATCTGGACTTAACGTTGTACTTGGATCATTTGGATCCCAAATATAATTTATAAAATCTGTTATTTTATTATTTTGAAATTCCATTTTTGTTTGTGAATATTCTAATAATGACATATGTATAGAAGCTTCACCTAAAATTAATTCACTATAACCTGGATCAGTATATGGTGTTAATGATTGATAATCAAAATAATCAAATCCAACTAAATCAGTTGACCATACGAGATTTAAATATCTTTCATAATATACACCTTCTCCTGTTATATCAATAATTCTAGCATTAATGCCAATGATATTTTTTTCTAACCATTTTTTTAATGCAACTAATTTAACAAATACTTCTTCTATGTTATATTCATAACAATTTTCAGTTAACGGTGTTCCCCAATCATCAATTTCTCCTGTTTCTTTGTTAATACAATAATTAAGAGATAATTGATTTAATTTTTTAAGAGCTTGTCTTTCTGCTGCAGAAAATTTTAAAATTGTTTGTGTTCTATCTGCAGCATTGTAAGGAACTATTAAAGATAATTTTTTATCTTCTTTTACATTTTTAAACCATTCTCTAACATAAATATCTTCATAACCTAACCATTTAATAGCATTTATTAAAGCTTTATAAGTTCCAATAAATGGAATAATTTTATCATATTCCAAAATCATATGTTTTGATTTTGGATTAACTATTTTATAATCGGGCAAATCTTCATTAATATCTGCTTCTTTAAATAATCTAGGAAAATCTTTTGGATCAGGTAATCCAAAATTTGATAATAAAGTTCTAAATCTTTCATCTTCTCCAATTGATTCAGCATTTACTAAAATCTCTCCCATAGTATAATAAACACCATTAATAACATGATAAATTCTCATGCTTCTTTCATAAACACCTTCTTCATCAGATTTAAATCCAATGTTTAAAGTAAGAGGTGTTGATTGTATAAACGTAGAAATATCAAATATAAGTTCATCTGTCCATGTAATAGTTTCATTATTTTCATCAACTGTAAATAATTTAATTTCATCATCTTCTCCAATCATTCTTACTGCTAATTTACAGTTTGATGAATCATAAGGTCTAATTAAAATATCTTCAAATTCTTCAAGTATATATAAATGTTCGGTTTCAATTAAACTTTGTGATACAGGTTCTAAAAATACTGCACTTGAATAAACTGTTGATGGATATAAAAAAGTACCAGCAATACTAACATCACAAAGAGTTCCAATTCCTGTAGTAGAAGTTGATTCAGGATTAAAAATAGAAACATCTATATATGCAATAGAAACATCAGAAGAAATATCCGTTTCAGAATCTCCAAAAATATAATTATATTTTACAGTTGTTGGATCGGAATAATAAAATCCACTGTTTGTTATTTTGGAATCAGTTATAATTCCACTAGGATCAGTTATTAAATATCCAACTGCCCCAGATGAACTAGCGTCAGTAACAAAATTTAACGATAAATAATCATCAGCATACCAATTTATTGGGCTGCCATGTTTATCAAATATTTTCCAATTAGAAAGATTCATTTTTATGATTTTTTAATTTTAATCCTCTATTCCATGGAATTTTACCATACATTGGATTATTTTTACCTTTTTTAGATTTAGAAATATTTTCTTTTTCTGCTTCTGATTTAATTCTTCCTTTTTGAAAATCTGACATTTTCTTTTTTGTTTCTTTAGATTTTAATTTTCCTAAATGTGATTTGCTCATTTTTTCTTTTGATTCTTCAGAAAATTCCTTCCCTTTATTCCATGGAGCTGTACCTTTTTTAGTTTGTGAAATTTTTCTTTTTGTTTCTTCTGATAATTTTCCGCCATTTTTATGAACACCTCCAGTAGGACTTATATTATATCCATTTGGAATCAACGTATTATAACGCAATATATATTTTTCTTCAAGTTTTAAATTATCATTTATTTTACAGTATTTTATAATTTTTCTTTTAAATTTTTCCTTGCCATATTTTTTAATAGAGTATTTTATTATTTTTCCAGATCCTAAATAAGAATCATTTTCATCTCCATCATGAGAACCAACATATTGTTTCCCATTAATTAAATTAGTTGTAATATAAACAAAATTCATGTTTTATATTATATATTAATTCAGAAGGGTTGTATTTTTATCATGTGCAATAGAAAACCATTTTTTAACCATTTTTGAACTTTCTAATACATAAGTTATAAGACTTTCTAATTTTCCATATAAATTTATCTGTTGAGGATTAGCCCATAATTCTGGCGATGTTCCATTTTTAAGCAAATTTCCAATATAATCATAGCCTAAATTTTTAAAATTATCATTTAAATGTTTAGCTTGATTCATATAAGAAGAACGGATTTTATTAAGCTGTCGTTTTTCTTGATTATCTACGTTTAATTCATATTTGTTCATACGTTTGTACCTACATTAGTTAAAATTGCTTGATTATTTTCTTCATTTAAATCTTTAGGAGTAAAACCTCTAACCTGAATATTTATAGTTGATAATACATTTTTTACTGTACTATCTTCATATTCAACACCATTTATACTTTCAAATCCACCTCTTATCATTGCATAGACATCTTTAACTGGAACATTATTATTCCATGCATCTTTAACATATCTTTCCAAAATAATATCTCCATAATCATCTATTCCATAATGTGTTTTGTAAATATTAAAATTTTCTTTATCTGCATCAAACCAAACATTTACAGAATCTACTCCATCTACACCCTCAATAACTCTTATTAAATCAGAAACAGGTATTCTATCTCTTCTTGTATTTTTTAAAAAATAATCAGAAGTATATGAAATAATACTTTCTCTAACATTATCATATTCATAACCTTCCCATAAAATTATGGACATATTAATTACAAATTTTGGATATTGAATATCTAATATTACATTATCAATTGTAGCAACTCTTTGACCACTTTCTTCAATTAAATCTAATATTGCTCTTTTTTCATCAATAGATAATGAAAATGATTCTATAGGTGCATCATAATAATTAATTCCGGGCGAAATTCTTTTATTCACATCAGGAATTAAAAATAAATAAAAAGTATTATCATCTTTCTTTTGTTCTTCCACTTGTTTTTGTGTTATAAATAATTGTTGATTCGCTACATCTAAAACTTCTTTTTCCGCAGTAGCTTGTTCTGAATCAACTCCATAAGTTGCAGATAAATTTAAATATTCTTGTTGTGATGTTTCATATGTACCTTTTGCTTGATTATATTTATCTAAAGAATATTGATCTTCAAATGTTGCAAATCCAGGTATAGCATCAATTATAGTAAACATATTAAGTTTACGTAAAAAATAAATATAATTATTTACATTTGCTAAAACAAAACTTCTTGATACATGAGGTGCAAGTAATCTTGTTAAATAAAGTGGTTCTTCTAAAGTTCCAAATAAAATTGCATTTTTTATAGATACATTTAAAATTTTATTTAAATCTATTGGAGTTCCATTTATTGCATAGCCTGTTGAAATAAATTTCCATTGATTTTGAGCATTAGAGTCCATGGAATTAATAATTCCTGGTTCACCATCAGTAATAAGATATTCAACTAAAATAGTATTACCAAGACTAGGAATTTTTCCATTATATCCATTTCCAAAAAATACATCAATACCACCAGTTTGACCTGTTTTTATCATACATGATTCTTGTTCAAATGGCATATCAATAATTGATACTTGATTTGGCCATAATTTTCCGTTAACATAAACATTTACAAAATAATTATCTATAGAAGCACCTTTTTTAGTTGCAAAATTAAATGATTGTAATGGATCTCCTGTCCCAGTTGCTTGTTGATATTCTATAGTTCCTTGAGAAACATTAACATCTAATGTATTACTCATATTAGTTAAATTAATTCTTGCTTCTTCTCCAGGTAAAATAACAGTATATGTTAAACCATTTGATTGATTTGTTAATGTAGTATAATTTGGAATAACTGCAGTACTTGAATAAGTTTTTAATTCTTGACCATTATATCCAAAGGTTAATGTTCCTCTAGCCGCCATAGCCCTTGATGGATTATGTCCTGTTAAACTAGATAAACCTCTTATGCTATTTGGTCTTGATGCAGTTTTTATATTTAATTCAGTTATTGAATCTTCAATATAAAATAAAATAAATCTTCCGTAATTCAACATTACTTGTAAAAGTTGACCCATAGGAGAAGCCATTGTAAAATATTGACCTACATTTCCATAAGTTGTTGATAAAAAATTTATTGAATCTTGATATAATTCTGATAAACGAATTCTTTGAGTTTTGAATATATTATTTTGAATATTTGCCATATTTTAAATATTTTATTTTACTAAGATTCCAAAAACTTTTTCATCATCAATGAAAATATCTATTACGCAATAATCATAACCTTCTGCTCTACCAAATGATACTTTTGGTTCAATTTTATAATCACTAGATTCAGTTACATATTCATTTATTTGTCTTTTAATATCTTCTTCTAATTGTAATTTATTGATTCTTGTTTCAAATACTAAATCTTCTATCCCTAAACCAAAATTAAGATCTCCTACTATTTGTCCTTGACGAGTACCAAATAACATTTTAATTTTTGAAATTATACTCTCTATAGGATTTGAATGACTTAATACATTAATTTTAAAATTAGGATCTTCTGGATTTCTAATATAAATTTCACTTATCATTAACTTTTATTTTATATATCTTAAAAAATAAAAAAGGAGACGCGAACCTCCATTTTATTTTTGTTTTATATTGTAATTAAGTCTTAATTAAAACTTTACTAAAAAATATTTCAAATGTTGTGGTAAAAACAAAATACATTATTAAAATATCAACCCACCAAATATATATTGGAATATAAAATACTATAGCAAAAGAAATGGATAATAACATTAACATTTTAACAAAATGCCACATATCTGTCAACCATACTAATATAGTAGACATTATTAAATCACCAAATTTAGAAGTAGGTTTCCATTTATTATGCCAAGAAAGAGAAGGATTTATCCATTGTTGACCTTTCCAATACTGAAAAATAGATTTTTTAAAACGTACTTTTAAAACATCCATTATAGCATTAAATACTCCAGCAATAATCATTAATAAGATACTAATCCACCACATTATTTTTTCTTTTTTTAATATATGCTATAAATAGTTTAATTGGGTTTATTATCCATGCAAATATAAGCATTAGAAACACTAATACGGCGGGATATATTAAAGCTGCTATAGATATAATACCTAATGATGCAATACCAAGGGAATTATAAAGAAGACCACTTATTATAGATATTAGTACACATATGCCGAACCAAAAGATTTTATTTTTTAATAAATTTTTCATAATTTATTTATTTTTATTTATTTAATCGTGGATAATAACTTTCAGCATACATAGCTTGTCTCAATTTTAATCTTTTTAAATCATTTGGTTTAGATGTTTCCCATGATTTTGGTACTTTTTTCTTTTTTCTTGGATCCATAGGAGAAAAAACATGCTGTTGTGCTAATTCATCTTCTGATCTTTGAAAACCACCTTTATAATCTTTAATTGAAATAAAATCCTGATGACCAATTCTTGGGTGCCAAGAACCCCAACTACTTTTATTCGAATCCATAGCATTCTTAAATTCACCAGATGGAATTTCTACTTTCCATTCTGGATCATTTATAATATTAAATTTTGTATCTTTTTCTAAATCATTTAAAACTTTTATTAATTCATTATAATCTTCCGGAAAATTCCAAAATGTTATAATTTTTTGAATTTTAAATAATCTACCTGAATTTTCTCCTCTTTCTTTTATTAAACTATTATTTGTTATTAATCCTCTTTTCGATGCTTTATTAAATAAATGGTAGTGGGTTTGTTCCGGATGACCAGTTATTAATATTTTATCAGCACCATAATATCCAAATGGTACACTCCCAAAAGTATTATATTCAATTTTAGATGGTGTATATGATTTATCTTGTTTTTTCTTTTCCCACACCTTTGGATCTATTATAGCATTTGGATTTTCAGTTATAAGTTTAGCGCGCATTTTCAATAATCATTTTAACATGAGTTGGATATTGTAATTCAATCCCAAAATCTCTTTTTACTTTATTAGCTATAGGTTGAAAAATATAATGATCTTCGTGTATAATATTCCACCCACTAGGTATTTTTGATTTAACAGTTTCTATAGAAACCGGAAAATAATTTTCTTTAACTTCTCTTTCCCAATTAGTTTTATAATCATATTTTAATAACCAATGAAGCATATTTCTCATATTACTCGTAATTTCACCCCAATTTTCTTCAAAAGTTTTTCTATATTTTTTCATTCTCCATAATTTCCATTTTAACTTTCTAATATCTTCTTTTGATGGTTTTATTTTAGAATATTCTAAAGCTGGCATCATATCTCTAATAACAACATATTTGAATTTTGGATTGAAAACTTGTTGATTCCAAAATTTATGAATATCTTGTGGTGATCCATAAGTATAAACTTCGTGAATAACCGACATTAATATAAGAGCTATATTATTATACTCTCCTGCTAAATAAATAGCTTCTTTCCAATTATCTGTTGCTTCAATATCTGGATATTTAGATTTAATCATGTTTATCATTTTTTCATCTAAATCATATCCAATAAAACCTTGAATATTTGGATATTTTTTATGTATATTATTTAAAATATCTCCATTTGCACATCCAAAATCTATAATACAATCTGGATTTATTTTAGAAATAAAATCAATCTTATCATTTACTCCTTTGGCCATCCCCCCAATATAAGCATCTACATCAGCTATTTCAACATTACCAACCGAAAATTCATTTAAGAGTGGATAAAAACTCTCAAATGGGTTTTCTCGTCTTTCTTCCTCCCGGTTTTGTATTTCCGGATGTTTAGACCCAAAACCATAAGGTACTGATTTTTTCTTTTTTGTTGGATCCATTGGAGATTTTACATGATCGCCTTTTAAATCTTCTGGATTTAATTGATTAACATTACTAAGATTTTTATAATCTTTTATTTTTATAAATTTTGTTTGAAACCC
>Ga0307928_10000800_pt1 | contig 23761 bp, 26 predicted proteins | sample AceLakmetagen232_FD_201815 | JGI IMG/M metagenome (GOLD analysis project Ga0307928, IMG submission 201815) | Saline water microbial communities from Ace Lake, Antarctica - #232 | ecosystem: Environmental > Aquatic > Non-marine Saline and Alkaline > Saline | place: Antarctica: Ace Lake... | reverse complement strand
TGAATCTGATGATGTTTATACAAATAATCCACAAATTGAAGGCAAAAATAATCCGAGTGTTCGAGACGGAACAGGTCCGGCTAAAGGCAGTGCTCAAAAAAGTATATCTGATAAAGGTCGACGTAAAGAAGCTGGTGAAGAGTGCCTAGTTAAAGAAAATATTAAGGGGAATGATAATATGTTAGACGAAAAGAAGACCCCGGAAGAATTGCATCAAGAAGCTTCAAAACTTGAGGCAAAAGCAAGAGAACTTCATAAGGAGGCCGAAGATCTTAAGTTGAAACAATTAAAAAAGGCGAAGGAATCAAAAGAAATTAATAAGGGGAATGATAATATGTTAGACGAAAAGAAAACTGTGATAGCTTTACTTCATGATGCGGAGAAAGCGGAACAAAAAGCAAAAAATCTTCGTAAAGAAGCTGATGAACTGAAAAAGGCGGAGAGAGCAGCAGAAAAAGCAGCTAAAGAAAAAGCAGCGAAGGTGAAAAAGGAATCAGTTAAGCCGGGGAAACCCAAGAAGAAAGTAAAGGAAAATGAGCAAGAACATGAAGTTCACCATGTTTCGTTTGATATAAGTGGCCTTGATATAGAAAATGGTGTAGAGTTAGATCCGGGCTTAATTCACAGGATACTCAGTATAGCATTTGAAGAGGACGATACATTAGATGCTAATTTGTCAAGTGTTATTATAGATGATGGACTTGAAGAAGAACCAGAAGTACCAGTAGAATCTAAGTCAAAAATTACTGAGACTGATGTTTCTAAAGGTACAAAAGCTCTGATTAAGTTAGCAAAAGAAGCAGCTAAAGAATCTGATTATGCAAAGGCAGCCGAGCATTATACAAAGTTAGCAGAGATAGAGGCAATGGTTCCGGCGGAGGCAGAGGCTGAAGCTGAAAAACCTGAGAATGCAGAACCTGAAAAGGAAGAGCCAGAGGCACCTGAGGAGTCGGCAGAAGAACCTGAAACTCCAATGGAAGATGATCTTGAAGTTGAGGAGTCTGCAGAGGTTGCTGTTGAAGAAGAGGTCGCTGATGAAAAGAAAGCAAAGCCGACTTGCAAAAAGTGTGGTAAGAAACACTGGCCTTTTGAGAAGTGTGCTGCCGCTAAGAAAGAAAGTAAAATTAAGGTAGAATCGACTCAGGATATTAATGAGACGAAACAGGTCGAAAGGCTCAAGGAGCTGCTCAATATGTAGTATGTAGTTTGTTAGCCTTTTTGTTGGTGATGTTAATAGGCTTTGTAGCTGTTTATAAGGTCTTCCAGCAGGATCGGTGTTAACGGCAGCATTTTTGGTTTCCACCCAAACGGTGCGGGTTCGAATCCTGTATCCTGCTTTGTTTATATGAGTGTTCAACGAATCCCTATTATGGTGACGCCTTGATGCTTCAGGAAATGGCACGGCGTCCTAAGTGTGTTTGAGCTATTTCCTTATTTATAATACGGCCCTGTAGCCCAACTGGCAGAGGCGGCAGTTTTAGAAACTGTCTATGTGTGGGTTCGACTCCCACTGGGGTTATTGCGGTGTAGACTGGAGTTGGTTCCAGCACGGTCTCATAAGCCATTCTACGCAGGTTCGAATCCTGCCACCGCTATTAATGATCTCATAGCCCAATTGGCAGAGGCGGTAGTTTCAAACACTACTCAGTGAAGGTTCGACTCCTTCTGAGATTACTTGCTTGGATAGCTCAATTGGCAGAGCACTGGTTTTGTACACCAGAGGTTGTCGGATCGTTGCCGACTCTAAGCTTATTTGAATATTGAGAAAGATTGTATTTTCATTTAACTGGGTGTAGGTAAGTTTGGAAAAATAGAAATGAAGCCATGTAAGTACTGCGGGAAGGAATATAAAGTTAGGGGAGTTTCATCACATGAAATGGCCTGCAAACTAAATCCAAATCCAGATCCGAGAATTGTTTGCAGCTGCCTTAATTGTGGCAAAAAGCTTACTAGAAACAGTATTAAAAAGCATGTAAAAGCTTGTAATAGAATTCCTGAAATGTTAATATGTCCAGAGTGTGGTATATCTTTTGAAAAGAAGTATGGTATAACATGTTCATACTCCTGTGCAAATAGATATTTTATAAAAGGGAATAGAATTTCAAGGATATCTGATGAGAAATTAATTAAACAAGGTAGGTATAGGGAGATATGTTTCAGATATCATGACAAAAAGTGTATAATCTGTGCTGAAGATAGAATAGTTGAGGTACACCATTTTAATGAAGATAGTTCAGATCATAGGCCAGAAAATCTTATTCCCGTATGCCCTACTCATCATAAATATCTTCATAGTAGATACCGGGAATTGATTCAGGATAAAGTCGATAAGTACATTAAGATTGTATTACCGTGTGTGGGAAAGCTTGATAATCCGCTCGGCCTGGGACCGAGAGAACGCTGGTTTGAATCCAGCCACACGGATTAAGAAGGGCTGATAACTCAATGGGAGAGTACCACACCTGCAATGTGGAGGTTGTCGGTTCAAGTCCGACTTGGTCCATTTAAGTACTATAAGAAATACTCATATAGGGGATGATAAAGATGATATTGAATGAGAATATATTAGCAAAGCCAATTATTGAGGAAATATCTAGAGAGAAACTTCCGGAGGGTGTTTTATGTAGAGTTTCATACCCCATCTGTGATGTTGGTAAGAGGAATGCTAATGGTCGGGTTTACGAAGATGCTGTTTGGGAAAAGGTTCATGAGGATGGGGATCTAAAAGAAAAGTTAGACAATCGAGCACTTTTTGGTCATGCAGAACATCCCGAGCAAACTCAGTCAAATCTAGAGAAGACCAGTCATGTTATCTTTGAAATGTGGAAAGATGGTGATCAAGAGTGGCAAAAATTTGATGTACTGGATACTCCTACAGGGCGTATTGTAGATTGCTTGCTTAGAGCAGGTTGTCGAGTTGGATGTTCTACAAGAGCAGAAGGTGACCTTGAAGAGGCAGAGGATGATGAGGGAACCTTCCAGAGAGTTATTCCAGAGAGCTATAGGTATGTAACGACCGATTTCACGGCTGACCCGTCTACAGCGGGATCTATTCCTCATGATATGAGAAGGAATATTGTAACTGAAGTTAAGGGACTACTTGAAAATAATGAGACTAATGATAGTGAGAAAGAATTTGCTCAACTTATTCTTGAAGCTGTAGAGTGTAAAGATGGGGAATGTGTCATGGATAGTGTTAAAAAGATAGTCGATAAGGTTGGAGAGAAGAAACTTTTAGCTAAGGAAGATATGAAAGAAAATAAGGTATTGGAAAAGAACCCTAAAATTACTGAGACTGATGTTTCTAAAGGTACAAAAGCTCTGATTAAACTGGCAGAGACATATGCACCTGGTAATACTGTTTATTGGACATCGCCAGGAGCAGAGGTGAAAATTATTAAGACAATTACTCCAGATGACCCTGATTTTATGAAATATGTAGGTTCATTAACAGATTTTATGGGTAGTAGACCTGAATCTCCTTTCTACTTAGTAGACTTTGGTGGTGATGTTGAAGTAGTTTCCTCAGATGAACTAACAGAAAATAAAACTGTATCAAGTTTACTTAAAGAAGGCGCCATCAAAGAAGGTATTGAAGTTAAGTATAATGATAAAGATGCTAAGGTTGATAGGATAGAGGAAAGTAAGGTTACTTTATTGATTGGAGAGATGGATCCCACTACTGTGGCAGTGGATGGCAATGCTCATGTTAGTGTCAATCCGGAAGGGCTTATTACTATTCTATCTGCGGAAGTAATGTCAGATATGCAGGCAAAGGAACCAGAAGAGGTGCCTGACGAAGTGGCTGTACCAGAAGAATTGCCAGAAGAATTGCCAGAAGAATTGCCAGAAGAATTGCCAGAAGAACCTATTGAGGATGAGCTTGAGGTGGAACTGGATAATACAGGATTAGAGATGCCCGCGGAGGATGTTGAGGATGAAATTCCTGAGAGTAAAAGAGATCCGGAGAAGTTGAAGAAACTGAAACCGGGTAAAAAATATACAGAAGAAGAGCAATTGAAAAGACGAAAAGCAGACCATGCAGCAATAGTTGGCGAAAGTAAAAAGTATAAAGTTGGCGATACCTACAAGATAGTTGAGGGAGAACATAAAGATAAAAAAGGCAAGATAGCTAAGATTGATGAAACTGGAATCACGATAGCTCTTGATGATGGAACAACAGTAAATATTGAAGATCCTTCAGCGGTTAATATTACAGTTACTCCTCCAGCTCCCAAGGAAGAAATAGAAGCTGTTCCTGAAGAAGAATTTCCTGGTGCTACAGAAGAAGAGGTTGCTGATATAGAGGCGGAAGCAGTTGAGGATGAAATTCCTGATGAAAAATTTGAATCCAAAAAGGTGAAAGAAGATATATCTCGTAAAGAATTTTTAAATAGGCAGGTAAAAAGGCTGAAAAAGGAAAAGGCTGATTTTGAAAAGGTAAATCAAAGAAAATTGGATCAAGTAGAAAAAGAATTGAAAGCTTTAGCTACGTTAGGGTCTGGGTTAAAGAAAGAATCAAAAACTGAAGAAGCTAGACTTCCTTCCAAAGGTGGTATTAGTGATAAGTTGGCTGATGGCAATTTACTGCAAGATAAAGATGGTGCACATTGGGTTATTTCAGAACTTACTGATACTAATTTACTTGTTACCCAACCGGGAGAAGCCGGGACTGAAAAATCTCTTGGTTGGGATGAAGTTCCGGATTGGGGCTTTACCAAACTTGCTGAAAAAGTAGACGAACGGGAATTAGAAAAGAGTGATAAAGGTGTAATGGTTCGAGAGAAGGATGGTGGTTGGGGAGTTTTTGTAGTTGGAGATGGTGAAGATAGGCTCCTGACTCGTTTTGATGAGAAGGATGTTGCTACTAAGCGAGCTGAGAAATATGCAGGCGACGAAGGCGTTACTTACAAGGGAGTGGTTGAGACTATAGTAAATGAAGGCATGGTTCGTGCTGTAGCCGATACTCTTAAGGATAGAGGTTATAAGTTTGATTTTGGTGAATTAGCTCAGCACATTGAGGCCTTACCAGAGGATGATTACAATGCTCTTGAGAAGGCTGTTGAGACAGGGGATGAAGATGAAATTGCTCAGATTATAAGGTCCGTAGGATTTACTGAATCTAAAGTAGAAGAAGCTGCAAATATTAAATCGATGTATAAATCAGCCGGTCTTCCTGCTCCAGATGGTAAAGGTATTCATACAAAAGCTTTCCATGAACTTGCCATAAAGGTGGCCAAAGGTTATGTTGAAGGAGGCGACAGTCCGCAAGAAGCTCTTGATAAAGCTTACCCAACTGCAATGGAGCAACTTGGTAAAGAAAAGGCTGTGAAGAAACCCCATCAGAAGAGTGAATCGAAAGTAGATGAAGGTCGAGGTGAAGAAATTTATCAGGAGGCTTTAGAATTTTCTAAGAAGGAAATTCTTAGTCAAATGAAGAGCAAGGGCGGTGACTACGATGCATTTGGTATTCGTGATACATTAGTTAAGCAATTTGGAATATCAAAACAAGAAGCTGAAGATATACTAATGGACGTTGCTGGTGAGGATGAATTGGATTTAGGGTCTCGGCCTAATTTTGAATCAATTTCTACCACGGTCAAAGAAATCAAGGATTTGAAAATTCAAGAAGCTTCTACAAGAGCTGAAAGGGATAAGGCTATAGAGTTACTTGAAGAGCTTGTGGATGAGAAGCAGAAGTTTGAGTCAAAAGTTGTAAAAGATAAGGCATTTGAGATTAAGATGCTTGTCAATAAAATGAAGCAAACTTTGGAAGTTAAAGAGCAAGAGGTAGATGCTCTGAGATCTAAACTTGAAGAAAAGGCTAAATTTGCTGCCGGGCAAAAGAAATTAGTTTCTGAAACTCGGACTAATTCATTGAAAGGAATTACAGATTTAACAGAATCTGTTGCAGTAGAAGCAAAGTCAATGAAGGATGGTTGGCAAAAATCAGATGAAACACATGCAAAGGAATTGGATCAATTATGTGAAGAATTAAAATTAGAGGAGAAACAACATAAAGAAGTATTACAAGAAAAGATAAAAGAAACAGAAAAATCAGTTACCAAATCGATAACTAAAAAAGTAACTGAGCGGTTTATTAAGAGTTTTGTTGAGTTTAGACTATCCGAGTCCGGTTCAAAGATTGATGAAAATTCTCGAGCACTTCTTGAGAAGAGTAAATCATTAGAGGATGTGGATAATCTTTTGGATGAAATTGTAGATGCAAGCAGAAGGAGTGCACTTCACTCGGAAGCGATAAGGGGTATTCGTATTCCTAAGCATATAATTTCAGATCCAGAAGGGGATAGGATTAAACGTAGTGTTGATAATGTGTTTGAAGGTATTGATGGGTAGGTTATTAGGAAAGGGTTTTACAAATGACTGATATGGAATTAGTCCAATCTCAGCTAAATGGTTTGCAAGAGCGCCAAGAGAATCTGATGAAGATTCCTCGTATTAAGAAATACCTGGGCGTGGTTAACGAGCACGTGAAGTCTAATCAAAATCGTGATATGACGATTTATGAGAAGCGGAATGTAGCTCAGTGTCTCTATAATGCTGTGATTGATACCGGCTTGAAGGCCGGAACAAGGTTGTTCGAATCTACAACCGAAGATAATATCGCGTTTTTGGGCGTATAGTAATGTGCGTCGCCCAGCAGTAATGTTGGGGCAATAATGGGTTAAATTCAAGGAAGCCGCGAAAGAAATTCATAACGAATATAAGTGATGAAGCTGAAAATATGATGTCTCGGAGGTGTCTAATGTGTGGAACAGTTTTTTCGTTTCATATATCTAGAAAAGATACAGCAAAGTATTGTTCTCGATCGTGTAAAGATGCTTCGCAGAAAGGACAGCCGGCGTGGAATGCGGGGTTGACTAAAGAAGATTATGCTATATGGATTAAGAAAACTCCAAATTTATCTAATAAGTGTCTGAACTGTGGAGTACCTGTTGAGAATAAGTATTGTAGTCATGGGTGTCAACTTCTTCATCGGAATCCAGATGAGCAAAGAAAAAATAAAACCTATACGGAAATCTATGGTGAGGAAAAAGCTAAAGAAATACAGCAAAAGATATCTGCAGGGGTGAGTAAAGCCGCTAATGAAACTCATTTTACTCGTATAGGAGCTTCTGTTCTTGCAGATCAGCGAAGAGGTAAGACTTTTGAAGAAATCTACGGGGTGGGCAAAGCTAAGGAGATGAAGGATAGCATTAGAAATTCTTTAGCTGTTTTTAGAGAAACTCCAGAGGGTCTTAAAATTCGTCAAGAAGCAAGTGATCGAGGTATTTATTTGGCTTTGTCTGGCAGAGAGTTTGCAAACACTAAAAAAGGTTATTTTGAGGGCGTTTATTTTGGTTCATCTTTAGAGGAATCATTTTTACATCAGATGTTAAGAATTATGGGTTCCTTAAAGAATGTAGAAAGAAATACAACTAAGATAATTCCTATAGATAATAGTTTTCATAAGACTGTCCCAGATTATCTTATAAAAGATAACAATGGGGGAGTGATTGCTATCGTAGAGGTTAAAGGAAATCACCTTTTAGAGAGGCCTCGTGTTTACAAAAAGGCTCTGGCTTTATATACTTATGGTCGAGAACAAAGTGTATTTGTGGGATACTTTACGTATGATATATTGAATATATTCAAAGAATTTCAAGGTAATCTTGAGCCAAGACGGTTGAACTCTTTACTTAATTATATGGTGTTAGAGCTACATAATTATATAGTAAGCCGTAAGGTGCAGAGACTAAGCGTTGAGGATAGAGAGACCAATAAGACGCTCAAGAATGTTACTTTGGTGGGTGACATTCCCAACGACCCACTTCCATATATTGGAAGATGAAATAGTCCGTTACCCAATGAAAGTTGGGATGTGTATAAGTACACATGATAAAAAACGTTAAGACAACTACCAGTTATTGCAGCCTTGCTTCCATCGCTCGCATTGAATGAAATTGCTGTGGTGCAAGCTATGGATCGAAGAATTGCTGCTGTGTTCTATCTGGATGTGAAGTATGGTTCGACCAAGGGTGCTATTACGGCGGGCCAGAGTACAAGTATGATGTCAGCAACGACAGGCCACAATGAAGCACTTGCTGGTCGTCGGTATGCAATGGCACGTATTGTTGGTGAAACATTAACCGATGCCGGTGCTGGTGCTGATGTATACACCGGTACAGTAACATATTCTCCGGGTCTTATTAATTTGGAGAATGTTAAGGTATACGATGAAGACGGTGTTCAGGTAGGTGAATGTGATGCGGATGGTACTATCACTGAAGTTACTACAGGTGCAGGTGTAACAGGAACTATTACTGCCGAGGGGGTCTATAGTATTGATTTTACTAATGTAGATCCAGGATCAGGTTTAGGTGCAACTATTACTTATGATTATCAGTATGATCTCCCTGTAGATGATAATAATGATCATATTGGTGTGCCCGAGACCGATGTTGCTGTACGTCAGGAAACCGTGGAAGCAATTGACTTCCCACTGAGAGCAAAGTACAGCATCGGTGCACAGATTGATTTGATGAAAGCTCATGGGATAAACCTCGAGAGCGAACTGGTCAAATATCTGGGCGGTGAGGTTGATAAATTTGGCCTCAAGTCGTTAGCAATAGCGGCATAGTAAGCTACTCAATTGCTGGAACATCCTAACAGGTTAAGCTGAGGACAATCAGCAGCCAGGTTGTTATAAAGAATTTAGAAATGATTGAAAATTGGGAACAATATAAAAATTTAGAATATTATCCAAACAGAGTCTGTGCGTGTGACTGTGGTGGAAAGATTATGGTGAAACCTCATCATAAGTATAGTGGAATTCCTGATTATATTTATGGACATGCTAAAGGGAGAAATTTTTCTCTGGTTGTAGAAGTAGAAGCAATACTATCTGGTGAGAGAGATGCTCCTTTGTGTAAGTGTGGATGTGGTGAAAGAATAGAAGTGCAACCCCATCATAAGTACCAAGGTGTTCCTGAGTATATCTCAGGACATAATACTAGGGTTACGGGTTCTCCAGCTAAGCGCTTAGAAGTTAGGAAGGTGTTAAGTGAGCAGAAACTGGGGGATAGGAATCCAGCTAAACGCCCCGAAGTTAGGGCTAAGATGTCTGCATCACAAACTGGAAAAAAGAGAAGTAAAAAATCCGTAGAGAAACAAGTAGAATCTATGAAGAATAGTGGGCAGTTTAAGGAAGCAATGAAGAATAGAAAGTCCCCGCGTCAAGGAACGGATACTTCTCCACAAGCACGAGAAAATATGAGGAACGGAGCTATAAATAGGAAGACTGATAAGTCATATTGTGAATCAAGGAGAAGAGGAGCACTAAAGTTTTTCTCAATTCCAGAAAATCGAATGAGAAGAGCCAAGCAAATTAGTGCACAAAAGGTAGAAGCTCAATATAAGACCGGATATGTTTTACTTCCTCGGTTAGGTATTTCTTGTTTTTACCGTTCTTCCTACGAAAAAACTGCGTTATTATTGTTGGATAGTAAGATAGAAGTTTCCAATATTCAAGTAGAAAAAGTTTATATTCCTTATATAGATGAATTTGGAAGAGATAGAATATATATTCCTGACTTTTTGGTTACATTAAAAGATAGTAGCCAATTTTTAATTGAGGTTAAGCCAAAGTGTTTTGTAGAATTTGACTTAAGAGATCAGAGGAGTAATCTTCCAAAGATTAAAGCAGCTCAAAAATGGGTTGAAGAAAATAATATGATATTCTGTATTTGGACAGAAGATATTCTTTATAACAATAATGGTTCAACGACTACTTCTTTACAAGTGATTGTAGAGGATACAGTGGCCACCCTTCTTGTAGGAGAGGGGTTGAAGGTATAGTCTGAACTCTGCGGAAACGTAGAGAGGCAAGAGGAAACTGCTTGCCCGCCTATGTAAATAGGTTAATAAGCAACAGATTTGTAAATTTACAATTGACCAAGTCGGACTAGACATGATTGATGATGCTGCATCGAGTGATGATGCTGCAGCAGCAATTACTACTTGGGATGCTCGTCCAAGTCAGGGCGAACCGTGGATTGAAATACAGGTCCCTTCATGCAGTGATGCATGTCGAAAAGCTGCTTAATTTAGTGGACACCCTAACAGGTAGTGCTGAGGGCAATACTAAGCCAGATTGTTAGAAAAAGAATATATGTTAGATATAGAAAAAGAAAAATTTGTTTGTCCTAAATGTGGTAGAGAGTTTAGTAATAGGCGTGGATTAACTACTCACAAAACTTGTTGTATTGTTGGTAGAGTGACACCAAAGAGAAAACCTCAGACTAAAGAAGCTCGAAAGAATATATCTGAAAGTTTAATGGGAAGAAAACTATCTGAGGAGCATATTGAATCTTTGAGAAGATCACATACAAAGTTTTCGAGAGAAGCTCGAATTTGTGCTGCGCCAGATTGTACTAATACTTTTGAGTGTAGAGTGGATAGTGATAGGATGTATTGTAGTACACTTTGTGCAAATCGTTATGGAGCTCCTGCTATTGCTAGAGATAGAAGAAGGGTTTTGAGAGAAACAAGAACTTGTCCTGGTTGTAATACTACTTTTGAAGTTAGTATTCATAGTACTCAAAAGTTTTGTGGTACAGAATGTCAACTTGAATTCGTGCATAGTTGTAACCAACAGCCTTGTTCAAAAGAAAGAGCTGAGAAGATATCTGATTCTATTTCAAAACTATATCTAGAAGGATTTAGGCCTAGAACATCCTATGATGCCGGTTGGGTTACCACAAGGATGGGTGAAAAAGTATACTGCAGATCATCTTATGAGAAAAAAGCAGTAGATATACTAAATAGTTTTGAAGATGTTATCTCGATTAAAGCTGAACCTTTGAGAATACCTTATGAAGTTAGTGGGGCTAGACGATTCTATTTACCTGATTTTCTTGTATCAATGACTAATGGTGATTCGTATTTAATTGAAGTAAAACCTATGAGTCAAATGGAAGAAGGGCGGAATCAGATTAAGTTTGCTGCTGCTAAAAGGTATGCTAAGAAACACAATATGATTTTTCTTATTTGGACAGAAGATATTCTTTTTAACAATAATGGTTCAACGACTACGTCTTTACAAGAGATTGTAAAGGCTACGGCGGCTACCTTATCAGAAAATGGTAAGGTAATGATATAGTCTGAACTCTATGGAACAACATAGAGAGGCAAGAGGAGACTACTTGCCCGCCTACGAAAGTAGGTCAATAAGTAACAGAATGCTGGAAAAAGGAAGAAATTTTGGATCGTTTCGAACAGGGATCGAACAATATTTTCGAAAAGACCAAGAGAGGCGTTGCAACGTTTATCCATTGTGGAAATAACGTGGCACGAGTTCTTCGACAACTTGATAAGTTTAAACCACGTGGTGGGGCCACGAATATTCCGACTGGTCCTATGGTAATTGGTACTATAGATGGACGTACTGTTGTACAGAATCCATTTAAGGATTCCAATTATTACACAATGGGATTTAGAGGTCCTTCATATTTATATGCAGGATTTATTTATTGTCCATATATTCCGTCAGATAGGCGGCATTGTCAGGTGACTGATAATGAAAATTCTGTAAATTGCGGGAACGTCCGGTGTATCTCAGACTACCAGTTAAGAAAAGCAGCTTAACGGTAACAACGTTTGAGTGCGGATAATCTGCAGCCAAGTTTTTTATGTGAAATGAAACAATTAGAAGAAAAATTAGTTTGTCCTATTTGTAAAGCAGAAAAAGTTTTCTTAGGTATCCATTTAAGAAGAGTTCATGGTATTCTACCCGATGAAGCTAAGCAACTTTTTGGATTAGATTCTCTTACTGCTTCAGCCTATCGAGAAAGTCGTAAGGGTGAAGGCAATAGTTTCTATGGTAAACATCATACAGATGAGTCTAAAGACCAAATGATTATGAATAGGGATGGTAGACATTATGTTGAATGGGTTCCTCCTCTTTGTAAGGCAAATTGTGGTAGAAGAGTTAAAACTCCGGGGTTTGAATATTGCCATACATGTGCAATGCGAATAAAAAATTCTGGAGAGAATAATGCTTCTAAAAGACCAGAAGTTAAGGCAAAGATTAAGGCCAACCATCCAGCAAATAATGGAAAGGATGCAGGTAGAACTGCTCGTATATCAAAAGCAAAAACAGGCAAGTCAAGACCAGATATGGTGGGCGATAAGAACCCTGCTAAAAGACCTGAAGTTAGAAGAAAGATAGCTTTGGCAGTTGGTCCTATTTCAAAACAACGTTGGCAAGATCCAGAATTTGTAAGAAAACAAGTTCAAGCAAGGTCTAAACCAAAAAATAAGTTTGAAACCAATGTTGAAAGTATTCTTAATGAGCTATGTTCTGGAGAGTATCTATTTGTTGGGGACGGTAAGTTTTTTATTGGAACCAAGAATCCTGATTTTGTTAATGTTGGTCAGAAAAAGATTATTGAGGCCTATGGTGAGTATTGGCATAAACCAGAAGAGGAACAACAAAGGATAGATTTATTTGCTCAACAGGGTTACCAAACTTTAATTATCTGGGATTACGAATTAGAAGATATAGACAAACTGAAGAAAAAGATTTTAGAATTTCACGTAGGAAAAAGGCTCAACGACTATAATCAGAGCATCTCAAATGAGATGATGGGATAGTCTGGTCTTCATGGCGACATGAAGAGATCGACAGAAATGATCGATCCCGTATCTATTTAGATATGAGTAACAAAAACGTGTTCACAACTCCGACACTGATTACTTCGGACTTGATGGCTCAAAAGGGTTTCCTTTCGAGTGCAGGGTTTAAGGTAGTTAATGCTGGTTTGTTCTGTGAGGGTCTGATTGAGAACTTAGGTACTGGTTATCAGACTGCATAGTAGATGGATTGTTAGATTGTTAGATTGGTATGGGGAGAAACTATTCTCCCTATACTTTTTCTTGAAATAAGAGGAGATAAGAGATGCGTGGTGTAGAGAGGAAAATTAAAGCTTCAAAAGATTTTACCTTAAAAACTTATTATGAAGTTCATACTTTAGTAAAAGATGAGGTAAAAGTTATTCGATTTAAGGATGATCCGACATTCAAATCGCTTTTGAAATTTAAGCATTTTGTTGTAGCCAAACCAAATGAAAAAGAAGTTCGAAATATTCCAGTTTTATTGCCGGAAGTAGTTATTTCTGATTTGGTAGAACAAAAGGATATAAAAGAAGAGGTTGTGGAAGAGGAACTTCCTCCTATGGAGTTAGTTATTGAAGAACAAATGTGACAGTAATTGATATCTGGGACAGTAAGATGAATAAAAAATATAAAATTCGAGGAGTGTTACGAGAACTCAATAAAAAATTAATGCTACTTGAATTTGAAAGAAAAACTGCTAAAAGAAAAGATATTATTGATAGTATACTTTTCGATAAAGAAGGTGAGTTACACCAATTAGAAGCATTGTTAGGGTTAGATAAAGAATATTAAATATATTTTAGGAGAAAATGAGATGTTAGTAGATTTACGTCAAAAATTTGTCAGTATAGATGGTAGAATACTCAAGGATGTTAGTGTAACTGAGGATGAAAAGGGAGTTAAAGCACAAATAGTTACCGATTTAACACTGGAGAGAGTTGTTAATTTGGCCTTAGCCGAACCTATTGATCAAAAAATGAGTGGGGATACCAAAATTAAGTGTTTTGATTTGCTTTTACGGGTTATTGCACACAAAGGTGGGATTGTTGAGCTGGAAGCAAAAGATGTTGCATTTATTAAGACTTTAATTAAGCCAAAGTTTTCAGTATTGGTTGTTGGCGAAGCGATGTGCATGTTAGAAGGTCAGGGCAGTGGAATAGAAATTATTAAAAATGAAAAATTAGATCCTCCTGAAGGCGTTGATGAAGATAAGCCTGATTTACCACCTACGAAATTGGAAGATGTAGTTAAAAAAGATGTGCCAGAAAAAGATGTGCCAGAAATAGTTGAGCCTCCGAAGTCAGATCCAGAACCGGAGCCAGATGTGCCCGAAAATGATGAGAATAAGCAGGAAGAACCCGCGGTATAGTTGAGAATTAGTGCAGGTATGGATAGAGGAGGTAGTAGTTGTGAGTGATCTTGATCCAACAAGAACGATGACTAAGTATGTTGATTGGATAAAGAAGGAGTTTGAACCTTTACAGCTGATAGTAGCTCAAGTAGATGATACTGTGATTGAGCAACAAGTAGAAAATGCTATTAGGTATTGGAATACCCATTCAGCATTTAAGACTACGGGGATATATTCTTATGCCCCAGGTACTAAAAGAGTTCAACTTGATGCATCATTTAAGGGAGCAGTAGATGTTATTCCTACTAAGGCTACTTCGTATATTTGGAGTAGTCATCCGTTGTGGACTTTGGTAGGAATTACCGTTCTTGATAATGTTACATCAGATTTAATCATGATGTCTGAGGCATTTAGAAGTTATCGAATATATGTAGGGACAAATTTTCGATTTGCTTTTCAAAAATCGGATGATCCAACAGCAGGAGGTTATCTATATTGTGCTAATGTTCCAAATGGAACAGAAAGTTTGATGGTAATCGGTACGAAAAGAATTACCAAGAATGAGGATATAAGTAACAGCTATATTGTAGATTGGATACTCTACTATGCGAAAGCTTTGGTAAAACAAATAGAGGGTAATGTGTTGAGGAAGACTCGAATTATTGATACTCCTCTTGATGGACAGGAATTAGTAAATGAGGGCCGTGAGGAGCAGAAGGCTTTGCAAGAAAGTTTACAGAAGGACAGCAGGTGGGTCGTTTTCGTTAAAAGGAAATAAAGCGTTGTACTTGTTTTTGCTGCGTTAGGTATACTATTATTCATTTTGATAGATTACGCGAGAGAGGCGATGTTAGATAGGTTAAATCGAGAGTTATGAAGTGGGTTGAGTAGGTATAGATTGTTGAATGTAGAAAAGAAATAGGCCTCCGTGCCTTTTCACGCTTATTGGGTGATTATTTATTCGACTCGGAGTATAGTGGTGACTTCGACGGCAGCTTCATCTGAGGTTGTCCGGTCGTAGTCTTCTATATCGCGACCGCCTTCTGTGAACCATTGTTTTATAGCTTCTGGTTCTGTCTCTGGTGTGCAAATGATTACTTCTTCGTAATTTGAGTAGATAATGAACATACGATGTCCTTTCAAAAAAGTGAATAATTGATTTATTATATTTCCTTAAGAATTTTTCCTGTTTTTCCTATTTTTGTAAGATGATATTTTTATTCTTGTCAAGCCAATAGAAATAGACCGGTCCTTGGTAGTCTTTTTTCGTGGTCTCTTTGGGATTGAAGAGAGTTTCTGAGCCTTCTATAAAGAAATCAAATTCTGGTTTCATGAGTATATCGCGAACAGCCTCAAATTGTTTTAATGTTCTAAATGGAGGGCTATACTTTACTTCCTTCATTTCTTTGTCTTTTCCTATAGGCATTAGGAATGGTTTTGGATTTGTTTCTGTCATGATTTTGTTCCCCTAAAAAGTTAAAAGTTAATATAGATTGAAAAGAGCGTTTATATATAAAGTATAAGGTATCTTTAGAGAAATACAAATGAAAAATAAAAAGAAATAAAAAAGGCAGAAGTTGGGGAACTTCCGCCTTAAAGGGGACGACCATCCTTGTCTTTTGGGTATTAGGTTTACATTGTGGGCTACCTCAATTATTGAGGCTTCCTAATTCAACGAAGACAATTATGTCTTCTCCAAAGGCTTAACATTCCTACGCTCCGTAGGTAGTTGATTTTAATTTCTTGTTCATATTATAATTATACTATGCAGTAATTGTACTTAAGGAAATTTATGAAAAAGAATCAGATAACACTTTTAGAAAATTTGGTTATGATACCCTCTCCCTCCGGGTATGAAGAAGAGATAGCTGAATTTATTAAACATAGATTATTAAAATTTATGCCAAAGTCTAAAGTTTCAGTGGATTTTCAAAACAATGTAACTGCAGTTATCGAAGGTACTTCTGATAAAGTGGTCATGATTGACGCTCATTTAGATCAAGTAGGCTTTGCGGTTGTAAATGTTGATAGAAAAGGTTTTATTAGCTTAAAGTATATTGGTGGAGGAGACATATCCATACTGAGTGCAAGGGATTTAACTATTCTTACAGATAAAGGACCTGTTAATGCTGTAGTAAATAGAAGACATGCCCATTTAGTAGAGGATGAAGAGGATGCTAATGTCAGTGATTTGATTGAGGCCGCGGTTGACATTGGTCCTCGAAGTCGAAAGAAAGTGCTATCAGCAGTAAAGATAGGCGATCCTGTTGTATACCGGGCTCCATTCACACATCTGAGAGAAAGTTTTTATACAGGTCCCGGAATGGATGATAAGGCGGGTTGTTATGTTTTACTCGAGACCATAAAGGAAATAGTGAAGTCTAAAAAGAAACCCGTGCCAACATTGGTTTTTACTTTTTCTGGTCAGGAAGAAACTTGGGGTCGCAAACTTCGTCCATTACTTAAGAAATATAAACCAGACTTGTTTATTGAAGTTGATGTAACTTTTGCTACGGATTGGGAAGATGAGGATGATTTACAAAGAGAAGTAGGTCGATGTGATTTGTGTGCAGGCCCAGTTATTTACCGTGGAGTAGAGATTGATAAATCTTGTTTTAAGTTAGTTAGTTCAGTAGCAAGGACTCAAAAGATAAAAACACAAGTTCAAGCATCTGCAGGGTCAATTGGGTACACTTCTACAGAGGTGACTCATGAAGGAGATGGAATTAAAGCTTTGATTTTAGGTATTCCATTGAGGAACATGCACACACCGGTCGAGATTGTGAATTTTAGGGATTTGACGTATACCACTCGATTATTGACTGAATTTTTATTACATCGAAGAATAGAGAAAGTTTTGGAAAGATAAATGTTTGAAAATTGGGATCAACATAAAGATTTAGAATATTATCCAGATAGAGTTTGCAGGTGCGGTTGTGGTGGTAGAATAAAAGTACGCCCTCATCATAAATATCGAGATGGACTTCCAAAGTATATCACTGGACATGCGCTTAGAAATAGAAAGCAAACAAACAGGCAAAAGAGAAAACAGAGTGAATCACAAAAAGGGGAAAAGAATTCTAATTGGAGAGGAGGAAAATTAAAATATAGATGTAAATGGTGCGGAGCTTTGTTTCAAGCATATCCTAGTGAGAATAGAGAGTTTTGCTGGGATAGAAAATGTGTAGATGCGTATAAAAGGGCACAGGGAATTCATGTACGTGGTCCTAAGAAATTGCCGAGGGAAATAAGAGTCTGTGCTTGCGGATGTGGTGGAACTTTTGAGGTTGCTATAACAAGTAAGAAGAGATATATTAATGGTCATTACTTTAGGGGTAGAAAACGTTCTTTGGAGAATGTTGAAAATAATAGAGTGGCAGTAACTATAGCAATGAATCGGCCAGAAGTAAAGGTGAAGTTGAGAACTTCTCATGTGGGAAAATGCCTTTCCGAAGAAGTTATTGAAAAGATGAAAGCTAGTGCGGAAAAGAATTGGGAAGATCCAGAATATCGAGAAAAACAAATTGTGGCCCTTAACCGTCCTGAAGTGAAAGCTAAGCATCGCGTTGCTTTGAAAGAAGCTAATAGTCATCCCGAAACTATAGCCAGACATCAAACTGCCGCTAAGGAACGATGGAAAGATCCAGAATACAAAGAAAAACAACTAAAAGCTATATTCAAAGGGATTAGACTTCTACCAAATAAACCAGAGAAGTTTTTAGATAAACTTTTCCAGAAGTTGTTTCCTAATCAATGGAAATATACAGGAGATGGTTCTTTTTGGATAACTTCTAGTGGGAAGCATTTGAATCCTGATTTCGTTCATGTCAATCAAAAGAAAATTATAGAACATTTTGGTGATTGGTGGCACGGTGAAGAAGTAACTGGTATTCCTAATGAACAGCATGAACGAGAAAGGATAGATTTATTCGCTCAACACGGGTACCAAACTTTAATTATTTGGGAACATGAATTAGAGAATACAATTCAATTACAAAGTAAACTTGAGGAATTTTGTGCCAGTGTATAATCTTTTACAACAACTTTTAGAAGCAACCGCCTCTCAGATAAGAAGGAAACAACAGTCTATCAAACGTTTGTTTCCAGATTTTGGTGCTAAAACAAAAGGCGTTGAGGATAAAGGGGGGCTACGGCTTGTTGACCAGAGCCCTACTCGATGGACGTTTAAGGTACATAGTGGGACACAAGATGATCTCTGGTATGATAACTATCTAGATTTTAAATTAGTCAAACCTACCCTGGAGGAGATGGTAAAGGATAGACGACTTTGGGTTTCAGATAAATCTAAAGTTGATTTACGGAAGTTAGCGAAGCAATTTATGGATAAGGTAGATATTCAATTATATTGTTCCTGCCCGGCGGATTTGTATTGGGGAGGACAATATGTAAGAAGTCTTGCTAAATATGACGCGAATGCTGGGAATCGAAAAGAGACTCGTCCACCAAAAGAAAGAAATCCAAAACAATATGGAGCTGTATGTAAGCATTTAGATCGATTGCTTAAGGTACTTCCATTTTATTCAGGTACCGCGGCTCGATGGATTAAAGATTTTTATGGCGATGATATTAAGAAGTGGGAGCAAGAAACGAGAGAAAAATATGGTTGGGCAAAACGGATAACAAAAGCTTTAGTAAAGAAGCGGGAAGAAAAACCTGTTAAGGAACCCCCAGTTGAGCCAAAACCCGTAGAGCCGGAAGTAGAACCTGAAGTGGCAGTTCCAAAAGAAGAACCCGCTAAAGAACCAAAGAAGGCAAAAATTTCAACTGAGGAACCCGGAATATCAAAAGAAGTACCTAAAGAACCTGGAATATCAAAAGAAATACCTAAAGAACCTGGAATAGCGAAGGCAGAGCCTGAGGAGCCTGGGACAGCAAAAGAAAAGCCTGTTGAAAAACCTGAAGAAGAGGAAGAAGAACCTAAAAAGAGTAGGAAAACTTCTAAAGGTAAGAAAGCTTCTAAACCAGAGTGGAAACCAGAAGCAGGAGAACATCCTGAGGAGGAATACTTTTAATGTTTAGTAACCTTTTGGAGAAAATTTTTATGGTTGAAGCGATATCCCCAAAAAGGATATTTTTCTATGATACTGAATTTATAGAATATCCTACTACTATTGATTTGATAAGTATAGGTGTAGTCGATTCCGATGGAAATGAGTTTTACGCAGTATCTAATGAATTTGATCGTAAAAGAGTTGAAGCAGATGACTGGCTTCGAGATAACGTTTTTTCTAAGTTGCCAGATGAGAGTGAGTGGAAATCTCGTGAACAGATTAAAAATGAATTATTAGAATTCCTGAATCCATCTGAGGATGAGCCCATTGAACTTTGGAGTTATTATCCTGCTTATGATCACGTTGTACTTTGTTGGTTATTTGGAAGGATGATTGATTTACCTGAAGGAATGCCAAAGAAAACAAATTGTGTGCGTCAATTAGCAGAGGAACTCGATAGGGTAGACGATTTGCCTCCAGATTCTGATGATGAACATGATGCCCTTGTGGATGCTCGGTGGGTAAAACAAGCATATGATATCTTAAGAGGTTTGAAAAATAATGTTTGATAAATTACTTGAAAATTGTATGAATGAAGAAGTAGAAGATTTTGATGACGCTTATCAAAAAATCTTATCTGGATGCACCAAGAATCCTGACGGTACTTACAGTACTGACGGGAATATAGTTTTTCCTAAAGAACTACATTTAACTAAGCTTCCTGTTAAGTTTAAATACGTAGGTGGGTGGTTTGATTGTTCTCATAACGATCTCACTTCTTTAGCAGGAGCACCAGAAAAAGTAGGTGGAAGGTTTAGTTGTTCTAATAACAATCTCATTTCTTTAGAAGGAACTCCAAAGGAGGTAGGCGGAAGTTTTGATTGTTTTAATAACGATCTCACTTCTTTAGAAGGGGCACCAAAGGAAGTAAGTGGAAGTTTTAGTTGTTCTAATAACAAACTCACTTCTTTAAAAGGAGCACCAGAAAAAGTAGGTAGAGATTTTTATTGCACTCATAATGATCTTACTTCCCTGGAAGGGGCACCAGAAGAAGTAGGCGGAAGTTTTAATTGTTCTAACAATAAACTCACTTCTTTAGAAGGAGTACCAGAAAAGGTAAGTAGAGATTTTTGTTGTTCTAATAACGTTGTTTCAGAAGAAGAATTAAAGAAAACTGTTGATAGAGAGTATTTCTAATGTTTGATAAATTACTTGAAAATTGTTTAGAAGAGGGTAGATGGGGTGGAACCACGGCTGTGCTTAGGATATATCGAGATATTGAGCGGAAATTAGACCCTTCTGTGGAGGATCTTGATGAAGCACTTGTGATGTTTTTAGATTACCTTGCGGATTTTACTAATTATTGGCGAGAAAGGCCGGGTGAAATAGATTGGTGGCAGGGAGAGGATCTTCCTGCAATAAAGAAAAGATTTTTTGATGCCGAGAAAGATGTTGAGCAAGCATTAAAGGCAGGGACTTCTGAAGGAGAAAAACTTATCGCTCTCGATAGGGTAGTTGATCTTGTTCATGGGGATACTCCTACTTTGGAAGGGCTTTTACGTGCTCCGGATGAAGAAAAGAAAACTTCAGAGTATAAAGAACTTCAGTCAACTATTTCTCAGATACTAGTTATTCTTAGAAAATTAGGAAGATATGCTGAAGCCGTAAGTGGTGTAGATCCGGAAGGCTGGGTAATTTGGGATCCCAAGCAAACCATTATGGGCACGTTTCCTACTGAAAAGGAGGCTAAGGAATTTAGAGTTCGTCTTGAAAAAGAACAGCCCCTACCTAAAGGGAAATTTTATAGTATTTATAAAACTGCTTACCGAGAGGAATAATGTACAACCAACTATTTGAAAATCTTGTATCCGAGGCCAAATCCAAGGAAGAACTCATTGAAAAGCTTGCTGCTCTTGAACATGAACAATGGGCACACTGGACTAAATATATGTTGTCTAATTTGACAGATGAGAATATAGAGAGGTGGAAGAAACAAATAGAAACTTCCTATTCCAAATTATCCGAAGAAGAAAAAGAAAGTGATAGGGAATGGGCACGAAAAGCACTTGCTATAATTGAGGAATGATAATGCCAAAAGGAGTGTATAAACATCATAAGCAATCCAAGGAAACCATAGCAAAGCGTTCTAAAGCTATGCTTGGTAAGAATAAATTGCCAAGAGAGATAAGAATTTGTGTATGTGGTTGTGAAGGAATTTTTGAGTGTATTGTAACAAGCAAACAAAGATTTATCTATGGCCATAATAGGAGAGGTAAAAGTTGTCGGGCCTCTGCATGGAGTAAAGGATTAACAAAGAAAACCAGTAAAATTGTGGCCAAACACTCTGTTGCTATGAAGAAACATTGGGCAGATCCGGAAGCTAGGGAAAAGCATCTTAAAGCCATATTTAAAGGACTTAAACTTTTACCAAATAAGCCAGAGAAATTTCTAATTAAGCTACTTCAAGAATTGTTTCCTAATCAATGGAAATACGTAGGTGATGGAAAAGATGTGGATTCCTTTATAGCAGGAAAATGTCCTGATTTTATAGATATTGATCAAAAGAAAATTATAGAGCATTTTGGAGAGTACCACCATAGTCAGGATGTGACAGGCATTTCAAATGAGTTGCATGAGCAAGAGAGAATTGATTTGTTTGCTCGGCAGGATTATCAAACTTTAATCATTTGGGGCCGTGAATTGAAAAATGTGCCTCTATTAGAAAATAAGTTACAGGAGTTTTGTAATGTATGAATACTTAGCGAGTGAACTTGCAGAAATCGAAAAACAGAGAAGATTTCGATTACTTGAAGCCACTACAATGGATGCCGTAACTTTTTTGCCTACAAATCTGGGGGCAGTTAAGGCTAAAGTGAAAGATCTGTCAAAAAAGAAATGGAAATGGGGCCTAACAATTCTTGAAGATGATGATGGGAATAAGGATGTTAGAATTGAAAATGCCCTTAGGATAATTGTTCCAAAAGAGCACTGGGGCGTATTTCAAGAAATGTTTGTGGGTGAGTTGAATGATGATTCTTATTTAAACTTAAGTGAATTGTTAATCGAAGCTATGGAGGATGAGCTATTAGATCTTCGAAAAGCTTTGAAACCTGCTCTTGTTAAAATGTATAATGAGCAGAACCTTGAATCTTTAGATAAAACTATAAAAGTTTGGAATAGTGTTTTTGGAATAGATCGGATCATAACAGATAGAAATAAAGTAGCAGTTACTGCCGGACACAAGGGTAGGGATATTCAGAGGTTATATGGTAAACTTTTGCGAGCTTACGGAGAAGATAAAGGTGGTTTAGAGATGCTACTGGCGGACATAGCAAGTGATAGGCCACTGGGTGCTTACTCAGTGGTTAAGAAATATGATTACCTTTATGGAGATAGGGTAGTCAGTGATTTTGAGGGCAGTACTTTGATACTCGAGGCAGTAATGGATACTACATTTATGACTTCGGAATCCATATACGTGGGCGATATTGATGTGTTAGATGAAATAGAAGATCAACTAACGACTGTTAAACGAGTTGGGAATGTGATCTATCCCGCGGACGAACGGTTTGATGTCGGCTTTTTTAGCACTCTTCGGAGTATTTTGGAAGATGCAGTAGAAGAAATGGAAATAGAACCAGAAACTGAGTCGGAACCAGAATCTGAAAAGGAAGAATAATATTTGTTAGAGGAATATCAATGGATAATATATTAGAAAAAATACGTGAAAGTTCAGATGTATCTATTTACCAAAAATTACTTAAGGTTTTGGGAGGTTACTCTGTTGACATTCCTGCGACAGGCATTGATGGGCTATTTGATGCTGTTTCAAAATATGGTACAAAGGTGCTGCCCAAAGATAAGAAAGCTTTAGAAATTCTTGATTATATACTTTCAAGTGAGGTTACTGCAAGAATTGTTCATAAGCTATTGAATTTGAGATTTTCAGATTTGCCAGTTGAATTTAGACCTATGATAAAGAATGGGCGGAAATTTCAAGTGGCTTACTGGTCAAAAAATTCAAGTATCAGTGATAAGATAAAAGATCTTATTAATTGGGAGGGTACAGGTAAGGCCGGTAATTGGATGGATGCCGATAGTGAGAAAGTTGATCTTATTCCTATGAAGAAGGAGGAAAAATAATATGCTATACGAAAATCCTGAACCGGATGTCCTAAATTTACTGGAAAAGATTCAAGAGGCTACAACTTCTAATGTTGATGAGGAAAGAGGCTCTTTTGAGAAAGGTGATAAAGTTACCTATAATATGCTTGGAGGGGCTCTGTCTAACTCCGATCTTATCAAGATGTTAGGTGCCAATGAACATGCTTTGAGAGTTAATCATGACGGAACTCTGGCAGAAATTGTAGAGACTATGGGTGAAGAAGTATCTCGCTACAGCATACAATTTGAAGACGGTTTTACGGTTACTGATGTTGCTGTGAGTGAAATTAAAGCTGTAGTCGACGAGGCTAAAACTAACGAAGCGGAAAAGGATGTTTATATTGGTGCTTCTGTAACAATTTTACATGGTGGACATAAAGGAGAGAAGGGTGAGGTCGTCGATTTTACTTTAGAAGGAGAACATGAAATAGATGATGTAGAAGAGGGACAAGTAGATGTAAAATTAGCATCAGGGAAAATGATTTACGTCCCCACTTCTAGTGTACAAGTTGAAGAATCTAAAACTAACGAGGCTGAGGAAGCCACTCAGACTATGAAA
>Ga0307928_10000799_pt1 | contig 23765 bp, 36 predicted proteins | sample AceLakmetagen232_FD_201815 | JGI IMG/M metagenome (GOLD analysis project Ga0307928, IMG submission 201815) | Saline water microbial communities from Ace Lake, Antarctica - #232 | ecosystem: Environmental > Aquatic > Non-marine Saline and Alkaline > Saline | place: Antarctica: Ace Lake... | reverse complement strand
CTTCGCCCTTTGTGAAGTCACCTTCAACTGCAAGAAATACAGAGATCGATTCAGGTTTTACTTTTCTAATTGTTCCAGTGAGCTTACTATCTGAACCAATGACTTTTTCGCCCTCTTTGAACTCACCTTTTGGATCGCTCAATTCAACTAGAATGGTTCTTCCAGCAAATTTTTCTTCCTCACCAACAACAGCCTTTGCCTCTGACTTTGTTCCGATAATTTCTTCGTTGTCCTGAAAGCTTTCTTCTGAGGTAAGAGCAATGACTAAACTTTTTTCATTGAACTCCTCAAGTGTACCAACAACCTTTGATGCATTGCCGGTAACTTCCTCTCCAACCTGAAAATCCCCGGAGACGGATTTAATAGGTACAGTTACTTTTTTCTTCATGTTGTCACCTCCTAGCCAAATTGTTTCTTCCTCACCATCTAACCGACCAACCGGCAGACAGAAAGAGCCTTCGCAATCATCCTCGCCGTACCTCGCAACAATATCGCTTAAACTCTTTATCCGTGGAATATCGGCTCCCAACAGAGCAACTCTCCGGAGAACCGGGCCAAATTCTTCATCACCAAAAACAAAATTACGATATATTTCTACTGATGGATAACGATATGCCCCCTTTTGAATTACGTCAACTAATTGTTTTGGCACATCTTTAAAATCTGCGTATAATTTTTTTCCCTTGGTCCAAACTTTTGACACCCAGCCAGCAGAGGGAAGTCCTGATTTCTGCAGCAGGCTTTGATCTTCATCATGTCCAAGCACAACCATCGGCGGTCTGTGTGAATCTTTTAACTTAGAAAAATTTGCTATAATTTTTTTTAGATCTTCTGCTTTATAGCTTTTGGATTCTTGTTGTCCTATCTCAAATATCTGCACACCATTGCATTCACCAAATTCTTGCATATTCTCTGAGAATTGTGTGAGAAGAATTGGACAACCATGTTGGTAGGCATGAAGACATTGTTTGATCGGTTCTAAATCTGAAAAATCATCTGTTAATGGACATTCTGGTGCGAAATGACAGAGAGACTTTGGCCATGCGAATTCTGGATATAATTCTGTTTCTGGTACAGGATATGGATAAACTTCCTGTTCGTTTGAATATGTCCATGGAGTTGAAAAATCTTCCTTAGGAAACGGAAGAGGATTTTTATATATCTTTTTTAGCATCGTTAGGAACCTCCTGCGTCAAAATTTCTTCATCTGCTAACCCGTTTTCATCCGCTAATTCTTCTTCTTCTAGTTCAATAGGAATTTCTATTGGCTTTATAGGAATGATAGGATCTTCAAGTTCTAATTCATCTCCTATGCCTATATTTGCTGAAAAAGGTTTTATCTCACTCATGAGTACCACCCTACATCTTTATGATAAAATTCACCATACTTTATTCCCCAGCTTTTCCCGGGGATATATAATTTCTGCATCACTTTTTGAAGCTCTCTCCAGTATGCCTCAAATGCTCTTTTTTCTTCATCGAGTAATCTTGAATCAATTTTACCCTGTGCATCTCTTGGAATAGCTTTTTCCCATTGAGTCCAATGAAATTCTTTTGCTTCTTTTTCTTTTTCTGGATCCTGAACAATTCCCTGGAAATTTTCAGAGAAGACACCTTTGAACATTTTTGGCCATCCGGTCTCTAAGATCTTTTCTTGTTCTTCAGTAATTTTTTTCCCGGCAAAAAATAAATCAGCTGCTTTATCTACTTCCACTGGCTCTATCCTTAAAGCACCTTTAACTCTTTTATATCCGGTATCGAGCCCAGCTCCAGTCGCCAGCAACATCCACTTACCATAAAGATTCCTGCGGGCTAATGGGCTTACTTCAAAGGAGTCTGAGGCTTTGTCAGAAGAATCACCGTATGTTTCAACGTGTCCCTCGATATCTGAAGAAAAAGTTTTGATTGTGGTCATAAAAAATACACTATCAGAGGTGAAAATTTTTAGTCAAGGTTTTTTTTAATAATTTTTTTTTGTATTATGAAAACTAGTATTATGAAAACTAGTACTGTAAAGTTAGTACCACCCAACATCTTTGTGATAGAACTCACCAAAGCCGACCATTGGTTTCTTCCCAATAGCCCGTATTACATCTCCAGCATGATACTTTTTGAGCACCTCTTTTTCTTTCCTGCTTAATCTTTTTGCATATTCTGGAATCGAAAGGGCAGAAAGTTTTTTACCAGCTTCTCGTTCGGTGATACCCAACTCCTTCATCAAGCCTTGGCAAACAGAATCCCAGGTAATACCACCTGCTTTATTTTTTTCAAACAGCAGCCATCTTTTATCTTGTTTCTTGATAAAATTCAACAGATCTGTATTATATACATCTGTATTATAACCATGATGTTGTAAAAGTTTTGTATCATCCCACCAACGTTTTTTCTGATTTTCAATCCATCTCCCACGTCGATGTTTCGGATTACCGCCTACCATTTGGATATAAAGATTTACTTTCTCTGTAGGTGTGTGAACTTTTTTGAGATCATTAATAGTGATCTCCTCTGGTTTTTTCGGAGAACCTTTGTATTCAAAAGCGGGTTTAGCCGGAATCGGTATTGCTATTTTAGCAGTTGGATCATCTTGGATATCACCAGGATCAAAGAATGAACCTGGTTCTGTAGATCCCGTGCTAATGCTTTCTGAGAAGGGTCTTATGGTATCCATTATTAATACCATCCTTTATCTTTGTGGTAGAATTCGCCGTAAGGAATATTATTGGATTCTGATTTATTGTCTCTTATTCGACTTAATAGATCCCCGATAGCTATCCCCATACCAAGCCATGGAATTACTTTCCCAACTTTTTTAACTAACGTTAAAGTAATTTTTTTGCCACTACCTAAAGCAGCTTTTTGTATTGCTTTTTCTGCAACTTTATTCTTTTTTAATGCAGTAGCAAACTGTGTTTCACTCATTGGTTTTCCCGCTTTTGTGCCAAACTCAATTGTGCCATCTGGTTTTATCAAAACATTCTTGGCTTCAAAAGGAATGCCTTTAGCCTGAATCATTTTTGCCTTCTTAACTATATTATCTGTTATAGCCAGTTTTAACTTCCCCCCAAGGACTATATCCTTTTTACCCTTTTTAGCAGCTTCAAGAATCTCTTTGGATAAACGATAATCGTAATCATCAAGCCCTGGCATACCAAAAACTTCTTCACCTTGTCCATAACTTATGTCTTCACTAAAAGGTTTTATTTCCATGATTAATACCATCCTTTATCTTTGTGATAGAATTCGCCATAAGGGATTACATTCTTTTGACTAAATCCTTCCATAACCTTCTGTACCTCAGCTGGTTTCATTTTCTTTTCTTTCATTAGATAAAATGCGGTTCGAACTTTTTCCATATCCTTTTCACTCACTCTTCCCTCTTTGAGTGCTTTTATCATCTCAACGCTCATCATAGCTGGACGTGCTTTTAAAAACTTATAAGCATCCCAACCCATATCTGCAGTCCATAAAACATTAACTGCCGGAATAAGAAATTTACCAACTATAGAAAGAACTTTTGTCGTTAATCTGAGACCTGCATGACGTGCTACCCATTCAGCTAATCCTTTTGAGAATAGAGCTTTTTTCTCTACTAATGTAGCTGCAGCAGATTTAGCAGCTGTTTCAGGAGGAATCTTTGCAGAAAATTTGAGCTTAAGGAGATCTCCCAAATATTTTTTGCTGATCGAGCTAGTTTCAAGATCAATAAGCTCTGATACTACCTTCTTGGCCTGTTTAAAAAGTTTTTCTGTAATTGGAACTCCATATTTTTCACCTTTTATTTTATGAGCTACAGCTCTATTTCGCTTAACTGATTCTAATACATGTTGAGCATCATCAAAATTAAGAGAAATTGGCCAATCCCTTACAAAATAATCCGGGCTTAGTGTTTCCTTCCCGTAACTAATATCTTCACTAAAGGGTTTTATTTCATCCATGATTAATATCTCCTATGAGTACCATCCTTTATCTTTGTGGTAGAATTCACCATGAGGGACTACATTTTTCTCTGCAAATACCTGTCCCCATCCAACACGAAGAATATCTTTATCTTTAGCCGTGAGAGGTGGATCGCCTGTATAGGCCCTCTCCACTGCATAGTGTACTTCCATTGCAGATACTCCAAGATCTTTAATGGCTTGTATAGCATGATAATCATAACTGTCTTTACTCGGATTTTTGTTAAACCAAGGAGGGATAATACCAGGTGTCCATGCAATTAAGTCTTTATCTTCTTCAGTAAGGTTTGGTCCGCGCTCTGCTATTAGTTCTTCAACTTCTTTCTTCTCTTTAGGATCAGGTTTCCCAGTCATTTTTGCATGAAGAGTTCCGCCAGATTTTTTCCAGCGTGCAATTTCTTTTCGCATATCCTGCCATTCTTTTGAACCAAGATTGAGCTTTACTTCAGCATAAGGTGTCCAGCCTGGAGGCTGTCCATAAACATGTTGAATCCATTCCTCTTTTTCTTCAGGACTTAAATCAAGAAGATCATCTGAAGCTTTATTGGCTGCAATTTCTTCATCCATATCCGTTAACGCTCTCCCTTTTTCTCGTTGCATATTAGCCTCAGTCTGAATAACAAAAAGCAAAAAAATTTTTCGTTCTGGATCTGCAGTACGATAATCACGTCGAAGCATATTAAAGTAATCTTCTTCGTTTTGGATATCTTCAGGATATGTTACCTGTTGTGTGGATAATTTTCCCTGTTGTGTGGATAATTTTCCAAACTCTTTTTTTCCTTTTAATTTTGCATGAAGAGTTCCACCAGATTTTTTCCATTGTTTAATATCACCCAGTAATTGATTCCAGTCAGGCGAACCCTTGGTGAGTTCAATCTCTCTAAAACTCCCCGGCTCAGAGCTCCCCGTGCTAATATCTTCACTGAAAGGTTTTATTCTATCTTTCCCCATAATCCTTTATCCCATTTTTGTTTTTCGTTATTATCAGTTCTATATTTTCGTAATCTATTTTTCATATGTTTTGCCATTGTATACGCGAGTAAAATTTTTTGTCGAGCTTTTTCTTTGATTGCCTCATCTGGAATTTCATCCATGAGCCAATAAAGCTCACGATGAACCTGGCAGATAGTATGCTCAGGCCATTTTTTGAACATTTCCTTTTCGGTATACTCAGGCGAGATGATAGTATGTACAATAGGAGGCATAAATCACCAGCAGAGGAATAACATAGATTAATACCACCCTACATCTCTATGATAAAATTCACCATATTTTCTAAACATCTTTTCACTTGTAGGAAGTTTTCCGCTCAGTAATTCTCTACCTTCTTTACTCAATAAGCCCCAACCAGCTGAGATGATATTAGCTTGATAAGGATCGAGTGGTTTTCCAGAAGCAGCTTTCTCAACAGTTAATTGCACATCACGAGCTGATGCCTTTGTCTTTTTTATAGCTTTTATAGCATGGTAAGTATATGTACCTTCTTTCGGATCATGCCACCACCAAGTTGGTACTACCCCAGGACTAGCGTAGATCTTTTCCTGCTCTCGGCGGGAGAGTGCAATTTGTTCTTTACCACGTGCCTTGATTGGCTTCTTTAGTAACTCATCTATCTGCGTTTTGAGATATTTCTGAATTTCTTTCGGAAGAGGTTCTTTGCCCTTTATGGCTTGAGAGAATTGATATTCATAATCCTGAGATGTAAGAAAATCCAACAATTCATTATTATATCCCTTGGACTTTGGACTTTGATGTTGTAAATGCTTCTCATCTTTCCATTCAGTTTTTAACTTCCATTCTATCCACTCTTTCCTTGGTCCACGAACTAACCCTACACGGTTAAAATAAATTTTTACCTTTTCATCTAGATCATTTCCACGCTGAAGATGTTTTGTCGTAATTGATATATCGGTATATGTATCAGTGATAGATGTATCAGCGATAGACATATCAACAGAAACACTTGTAGGATAAGGAGCGCCTGTAGTAATATCTTCTGAGAAAGGTTTTATCATCTTTTTCTTAATCTCTTAGAATGTTTTATGGGATTTACTTTTTTCTTTTCTTTTACTTTTTCAGGTATTAAATTTGTAGCCATAGGACAATTTTGGTTTCTCCACTTTGCGGCTGGAGACAGGTAAACACTACAGACTTCTCCATCAACTCTAGCGCAGCCCATACATTGCTCTACAACCTCTTGTTTAAATGGATTCATATTGCTTTCCTTGATGCCCTCTCCCTAGTTGTTTCATCATGTGCTTTAAGCCATCTTGCCTGTTCATGTGCATCAGCGCAGGGCTCTGGAAATTTTCCATCTCTATAAACCCAGTATTTTTGATTATATAGAGTGATAAAAATATTACATCCAACCAATTCGTTAAGAGAATCAAAAATTAGTATATATATGGGACTATCCTTAATGCGTTCACCCCATTCATCAATCTTATAATATAAAACCATAGGCATAGTTGGTGATAGCGGGTATATGTCACCAAGGAATTCTTTCATCTCTTCGGCATCATAAGGATTTGGAAATTCAATCGGAATATTGTATGTTTTATTAATGGACGCAGCATAGACAGCCCTAGTTGCTGGCATGGCATCTTTCTGATTCTTGATAACTGCTGTGCAACCAAGCAGGAATAAAAAAGAAAGGAATATTGAGCCTAAAAATATTCTTTTATGCTTGTTCATCGATTGATACCTCCTATACCTATAAGGTAAAAGAGTGGTGGAGCCGACAGGGATCGAACCTGCGGCCTTCTGCGTGCAAAGCAGATGCTCCCCCAGCATGAGCTGCAGCCCCACATTATTTATATTGGTTCTTTATCACTTAAAATTAATTAAACCTAAAATTCAAAACACAACCAGGCGGAGTACCATCTTCAGGTATCGATGTCCATGTTAATTCAATTTCGCTTCGTGTGCTTTCTAGGCCTTCTGTATCAAAAGCAGTTGCCACAAAATACCAAGTACCATCAGGTATGTGAACTATTGCTGATTCTGTACCTCCAGGATTAGGGCCACAATTAATTTCGACTATTTTATCAGATGAAAATTCACCAAGTACATATTCGCCTGAAGTAGGAGACATATATATCCTATATCCAGCCAAGTCAGCTTCTGTGTTTGCATCCCACGCAAAGCCTTTATCTATAGCTGAGTAACCGCTTGTAGTTAAAAAGAAAGGAAGTATAATTATAAATAATAAAGCCAATTTAGATTTCCAACTCTTTTTGAAAAAGTTTGTCAATAAAATCATAATATTATTCTCCATGTAATAAGTTAATACCACCCCACATCTTTATGATAAAATTCGCCAAAACCCCGAATACTTTTCATCATCTTTGGATTGAATTTACGTCTTCCTTCAATTATCTTTTTAGATTCAAATGCAGGGAAGCCTAGGCGTATTAATCTCTTATCAGCAGCAGTCATTTTGCCAGCGCTGGCTCTTTTTAAAGCTCCCTCCACGTCAGCAGCAGAATTCCCTGTCCCTTGAATTATTCTTTTCATGTAATATGTAAGACTTTTTGTAGTTGGTGCCGGATCCCACCATGAGGGCACAAGCCCACCTGTTTTCCACATCCGTTGCTGGTCCTGTAATGATAACCCGGGGACCTTCTTTTTTACTAACTCTTCAAGTTCTTTCTCTATCTGTGCTAATCTTGTGCTTGGCATATGAGTACCGACACCACGTTCACCTGTATAGGTAGCTTCTCGATCATATCCTTGTAGCACTTCTAGGAGATTAGTATTATAATATTCTCCCTGAAAACCTCCCGGATCTAAAAATTCCCAATCCACCCAGTTATCACCAATCGCATTTTCAATAAACTTTCTATGCTTACTATTTGTAATACCTGCAAACCTAAAATATAATTCCATTTTAGCTTTTAGGGATGATCCATGACGTATCATCTCCATAGTGACATCTTCTGGAGTAAATTTATCAAGAATACATTTATCAAGAATACAATTTTCAGCATAATCCTCAGGTTCTGTCCCCGGATGCTCATATAAATTACTTCCATCTATATCTTCACTAAAAGGCTTGATAATTTTTTCTTCCATCAGGTTTCTCCTATTAAACTATGAAATTTTCTTACCTATATTAGCTATCATTTGTAAAGCCTTCCCTGGTGTATTTCCTGCCATAATTTTCTTATCGGTAGATCTTGCGACAGTATAACCGGTAAAGCTAGTCATAAATGCAGAAAAAAGAAAGCCACCGAGCCACTTTATCATAGACATAAAATCACCTATAGTTGCTACTGAAAGACTAGCATGCCCTGCAGCAATAACAGCTAATGGCGCGTAAAAAGCATAGATTATTGAGCACTTACCAAGCAAGACCATCATTCTAGGCCGTGCATTACGTACTTCAGGATCATCCGACATAATTGCAGTCTTTACTATATCACGTCCACCTTCTTGATCTTTATAGATCATGGCTAAGCGGGCTGTTTCTTCTCGTGCTAAACCAAGCTCCAAGCTATTCGCTTGTTCCTGAAACTTGAGCTGTAGCTCAGGATCTTGCTTAATAGCTTGTACAGCTGTTACCGGATCTGGTATCCCTGTGAGAGCTTTCGCAACTTCGACAACTTGAATAGCTGTGTCTTCAGCTTTATCACCGGCAAGCCAACCAACAAGTTTTGGAGCATAGTGAGTTGCTAAACTTAGGGCTAATGGTATTAATGGTAGTGGCATAATGTTCTCCTATTAATAATCTAATAACTTTTTTTTTAGTCAAAAGTTTTTCCATTCTCTGCCTATCTCTAAGATTTTGTCAAGTTTTGTTTTTCCCTCTCCTCCCAACTCCAATTCATAGAAATGCTGACCACTACCTTAAAACATCCCCCAACATCCATAACAGCCAATAATCATATCATCACAGTTCAAACTAACAGCTCCACCCTCATTCTCACAAATAACATTCTTACAAATAACATTCTCACAAAGAACGCTCTCACAAATAACATTCTCATAACCACCTCCCTCATCATCCTCTCCTCATCCCCTATCCCTCTTCAAGATATTATCCTCAAAAACTTCAACCGCTACTTCAAGCCAACATCCCTAACCTCCTAAAAACACCCCATATATACAAATAAATCCCTTCCCCGACAAATAAATCCCTTCCCCGACACTAAAAATATCACCTATTCGCCTTTCGCGCCACAAACACACTCCCCCCCAATAAACCTCCCTATAACCATATACTTTCCCTCCTTGCGGAGCTAGTCGCGCAAAATACCTTGCACAAAAAAATAAACGCCGGCGAAAACCTCCATCCGGTACTTTTCACCCTCGGCCTCGGCCTCGGCCTCGGCCCTAAAATTACCTCGAGGGAATTCATACTACGAGGACAATTTGCACCGATACTAGGATCATCGATCATAACTATCCGGACACTATCCGGACAATTCTCATCCCATACTATAATCACCTCGTACCCTGATCATTGCTATACGGGCATTGCTATACGGGCATTGCTATACGGGCATTGCTATACGGGCATTGCTATACGGGCATTGCTATACGGGCATTGCTTCCCTCCTTACGGAGCTGGCTCGAAAACAATTTCTATCCGGACATTTTGCATCTAATACCGCGATCACGGACATCAACTCGTAAGAAATGCTTACAGGTTCGGGGGAATTTTATCTGACACCCTAGCCCGGAGTCCTCCCGGGAATGTACCCTGGGCGCTGGGCAATAACATCGCTGGGCGCTGGGCAATAACATCGCTGGGCGCTGGGCAATAACTGTCGCGATGCAACCTTCCCCCCGGCGCAGACTCAACCATCCTGGTCAAAATCACCATCCTGCCCTAGGAACTAAATCAACCATTCTGGTTAACTAACCATGAGGAGTCGCCACAACTATCACTTACATCACCACAAAACAACTAACTAAGAATCCACCAAACCTACTTCCATGCTCGTTGTTCCATGTTAACACCAGCCATGCCGTGGGTGAATACCGGTTCTCGTGGAACGCTGAGAGATAGACCTGGTACAGGTATGTGTGTTTTTTAAAATTTAGGGTGCGTGGATAGGGGCGGTAGACCTATTTCCTAACTCCCGTGGATTTTTCTACCCTGACCCGCTTTCATACCATTTTGCTTTGCTGTCACTTCTCAGTGTTCCATGTTTGGGAAAACCATGCTGGCTATTATGGAACGCCATGTTATTTACGCATAGGTCGGAGTGCTTGGAGGCTATTTTTTTATCTAACTCTCTGCTGACTCTTTTTTACCCTTTTTTAACTATTACTGCTCAACAGGTAATTAAGCTTAATTTACTACTCGAGCGAGCGCGCGGCGTTATTTTACGGAGTTCAGAAATCGTTCCCCGACCCCAGAGCGCTAATTTAACTTTTTAATTGGCTCTCAGCTCTTTTTTAGCCCTTAGACCAAAAGGGCAGGGATACACACATTAGCTACAAGGTCTACCCCTCATCCCAAAGTTTTAAAGATATATATGGTAGCCACATATATCCTCTTAGCACGTATGGTGATCTTTGGTATATGTATTATTTCTTTAGGAACATTAATATGTTACATAAATTATTTAAAGCAAAGGTTGAAGTATGAGGAAACCTTCGCTCGCTTCGCTCGCTCATGCCAGCGCTTTTAAGGGCCTACAATTCTTTACCTTGTGCCGGTATTCAATTAGGGTGGTCTCATCAGCCTCGATCGGAGTAACGCAAAGCCAGCGCATAGTTCCCTATAGGCCTTAGACGCTTTTAACTAGTCGCGGTAGGCCAGCGCTCATCCCTGGACGGGATTCGCTGTGGTTATAGGCCACGTTCGCTTGTCGCTCACTACATTGTGGGTATGTTCGCTCCCTAGGCCGGTCACGAACTGTACATTGCTGTGGTCCCTAAAGGATTTCGCCCAAGCTGAACGCTTGTGCGTCTTAGTAAGATGCACTAAGCTCGAAAGGACCCGAGCAAAGTGCCTCTAACAAAGGGGGTTGTGCTGCGTTATAGTTAATCAGTCTAATTTTTTAACCCGACACATGACTAATTAACTCTTCCTTATAGGGCTACTCTACTAAGGTTCTCTTTGTAGCTCACGACTAAAGCAATATGAGCTACAACGACAACCTAAGTTTCGCGCACGCCCTATCAACGCCCCTTAGATCCCTTCTGTCCTAGGTAAGAAGATTCCAAGTGACCAAGAGGCTACTCGCCTTGCCGCATTATACCTCAGTCACCACAGAAACAAGGTAGACTTCTCAATGTAGAGGAAGAGCTACGAGGTACCCCCAAAATAAAAAGAAGTTTAGAACTACATATGAACTTTTATTTCGGCTCCCCCACGTATCTCTAACCTCTCCTTATATCGAATCTCCACCTTGCATCTGGGTCTTAGATATTGGCAGACGAGTTGCTATTATTTGAATACAGACAGAGTTATCTCTGAGAAGTCTTCCGGTGGATTGGTTTTAATTTTTATTAATTTTTATTAATCTTATGAATTGCCTAAGGCCCGGGGACACAGTCCTGGTCGGGAGTTACACTGGGCAGTTCAGAAAGGAGTTAGCTTATGTACGAGCATACAGAGAGTTTAGTGAATTCGATTCTGACATGGTGGAAAGACGCAGAGTTCTTTACTACTGGTGATCGTGGTGAATGGAATGTTTTTGATGAACCACCAGAGTTTGTTACGAAGGCTCTGGAGTTCCGGAAGGCGTCAACTATGAAATGTCACAAATGCGGATCGATAAACTTAGCTATCGTTAAGTCAGGTCCTCACAACAAACTGGTTTGTGTAGACTGCCTGGCTTTCCAGAAGTTCCTCAACGCAGGTGAAACGAGAACCTTTCTTGCACTTCAAGCAAAAACGAAGGAGGTCACATCATGAGAATGAAACATGCAGTAGACTTTAAATATTATGACATACTTAATGAGGACCTTTCATCCGACAGAGATCCTCGTCCCTTAGAGAAACTTGAAGAGGTGATCAATCCGGGCTTTGACGAACACGGGGCTATGCTCTCTCATCCTCTTCCACCACAGATCCCGAGACTTAATCAGATGGACAGACAGATCTTTGAAACCTGTGCCATCTCGGGGAACAAGGTGTTATGGCCACATCTTGATACCACCGGAATCCGGAGACATCTCACGATTCCGTATATTAAGGCCAAAGCCAAGTGTACACCAGAAGAAGCAAGCTATATTGCAGATTCCTGTGTAGCCCTCGAAGCTACAAAGAAGATGGTAGATACATTCTGTAAAGGTGCTTGCGAGAACGGAGCCAAAAGAGTTATCGAGTACCTTTGGAGGTTTGTTATCGGTGTCACTGAAGCCGAAGCTCCTTCAGATGAACAAGAACCATGGGAGGATGAACCAGTCGAGGCTGGCGAACTTCAAGGCGGACTCTTTGGAGAATGCGGACTATGTGAGGATGTTCCGGTCGAAGAAATTGAACGACCGGTGAAAGAGGGTCCTTGGGCCACAATAGTAAACGGTAAGCTTACGTGGGTAGAAGATATCCAAGCGCTTACCGTAAAAGAAGTTCCTGAGATGACTGAACCAGAACCTGCAGAACTAGCAGGGGTTATTGGCTACCATGTCCTTGAAAACTTTGGCACCGAAGAGCCTATCTGGTTTGACACCCAGCCTGACTGGTTCAAAGATAAGCTTGAGAGTATCCAGTCTTGCGAAAGCATTGAGGAGTTATCCAAGCTTGGGCAGGATCAACATGCCGGTAATGGCTTCAGCAGAGATCAAGCTGGAGTCTTCTGGACAGAGTACAACTCAAGAAAGCATGCACTTGAGCCTACGCATCTCAGCATCTCAGCGCGGAGTATCCTCAGAAGATTAGTGCAAGCAAACGGGAACCTTGGCTGGGTAGGTCAGTGGTTATATAAGATAGGTAAAGGGGAAATTAAAATTAGTCCTCAACCTACTAAATATGAAATGTCAGTTATCTGGCAAACCTATAAGAGGAGGAAGGAAGCTCATGCGGTAGTATAACATAGAGGCCGTTCCGAGGCCAAGCGAGGGAGGAGGTCAGCGCGACTTCTCCCTAATTTTTTACGCGAGAGGAAGGAGGGTAAGATGAAGGAAGCTGAGATGAAAAAAATCCGAAAGAAGTTTTGGAAAATAGAACTTGCCTACGCACAGAGTACGTATCGCTTCTATCGTTGGTCCAATGAGGAAGCCTTTGCGCTCACCCTCGGCATTTTCGCTCTTGCAAAAAAATTGAATCTAAGCTGGAGGTCAGTAGATTATTACATTAGAGATGGCTTTGATCGACATTTAGTAACGGAGGTAAAACGTTGAAAATAGTATTGGTAGATAACTTCAATCGAGAAACAAAGTCTGATATTCTGATTGCAGAAAATGTTGATAAGTTTTATGGAGTATACATTATTGAAGCTCTTAATGAAAAATATGGTGGAGATTATTCATCACTCTATTTTGCAGGAAAGGTTGATGAGTATGTACTGCATAAGTGGGAACCATAAAACGAACATAGCCTTGTCCACCCCGCAAGATCAGGGTGTTAGGTCTGGTAGAAGTCCAGTTAAATCGATCTCATCGAGCAGAGCCTGGCCGCTATGTTCTTAGGTAGACAATGAAAAATCCGCATGGATATTTGGAACATAAACTTAACCCTCTCCACGTCTACTGCCGCCTGGTTCGTATAGTGGGGAAAAGGGTAGCTAAGAAAATTGGAAAGTGGTACGAAAAATATTTCACAAAGATAGTGTATTTGTAGGAGGGGACATGATATTTCTTATAGCCATCGCGTGTTTCGTGACAGCGCTACTTATAGATAAATTCTTACACGATCAATACCGGAGGAGACATGAAAATCACAGAGATAGAAAATGGGCTCAAGGGAATCGAGATACTGAATAGGTATAAGGATGAAACACAAACTAAGGTTGATAAACTCGTTGCGTTGATAGTACAGAGGGACTTCCCGATCCTGGCTAAATATATACATTGCCCTTTCCATTGGGAATGTGAAGAGAGTCCATTTGGTTGGTGTGTATATGATGAGAATATTGAAGGGCTAGAAACTGATTCATGTTGGAATTATTGTCTCTATTGTAATAAGCCATATGAGAGGAAATAAGTCATGGCTAAACCAACCTATACCGTAGTAACCATCTACGAATGGCCAGAATCACAAAACTGTATGGACTGTAAATATGGAGAATATATAGTTTCACCAGCATTCAACAAATCATGTTCTTTATGTTTTCTATGCTGCCCAAAAAACAACGGGAAATACTGCCCGAGAAAGGATAAAAAGGAATGAGAGCCGAAACAGTTAAAAAATTAATCCCTATCTTCATCTTTCTCATATGCATAATACCGCTGGTATGGCCCAGCAACTGGCCCATCATTTATCCCAAGGGTTGGTGGAAAATAACACTGAAACTTCCCACAGGGAAATCCCTGGTGCAGGAGGAAAAGAAACCACTCCCAGTCTTTAAACTCTCGCAGGGTATGCTTCATATATCGCCGGGAGGAAAACACACATTCGGTACTATTAAAAGAATAGTGAAAAAAACTGATGATGTTCTTATTTGTTTAGTTGGTATAAATAAAAGAGAAATAGTGATCCCGGTAGAATACGGAACTTGGATAGATCTTGAAGATATTCTTAAGCAAGAATGGATGCAGGAATTTAGGATGAGCTGGGATTAGAGGAAGACATGCTTAAACATGATATCGTAGTTATTACATTGGGTTGTATGGCAATCGGTAGTGATCTCGGTTTATTTACCGCTATCGGAATCTGGCTTATTGCAATAACAATGTATACAAAGAAATAACAGAAAGAAAGTGCCGTCCTCTCTGCTTCGTATGTAGAGGGGATGACAGGAGAATTTATCAGTATTAGTAAATCTATGAAAGGAGGTAATAACCATGATAAACTTAACAGTGATGGAAGTCAGACTGGGCCAAGACCCGGTACTCAGGTACACCACAGGCGGAACAGCAGTGTGTAATCTCAGCGGCGCTAACAACATCAAATACAAAGATGTAGAATATACCAACTGGTTTCCGATCGTATGCTGGAGAAATTTGGCAGAAATAGCCAGTAAATTCCTGAAGAAGAGTTCTCACATAAACGTTGTAGGTAGACTTGCCACCCGTGACTGGGTAGACAAAGAAGGCAACAAACGTTATGTAACAGAGATCCGCGCCAATGAGATCTCCTTTCTCGATAAGAAGACTGGAGAGACTGTGCAGGCCAAGGATGATGCTGGGCCAGAAGCTGCTTCTCAGGAAGTTGCTCCGTTGAATGATGGCCCTGATGATGATATTCCGTTTTAGTAAATCCTGCTGGCAGTGGCTAGAGCCGATATGACCCACAGCTCTTTAGCTCCCGGGCTATTCGATCCGCTTCTGCCAGTAGCATAGAATAGCCTCGAGCCCGGGCTTTAGGGGATGAATAACCCAGGGCTCTTCAAAGGTTGACCCAGGTACCCAGTAGCATATGGGCTACCTATAATCCATAAGGAAGGAGGTGAAAACCATATGCGTAAGTTATTTATAGTACTGAGTATAGTCGCACTGCTCTTTTGTGCTACCGTAGTTATGGCAGCTGACGTGCTCATTGATACCAAGGTGGTTAGTAATACCTTAGCGCTCGATAAGAACGGTAATGAGTATAACAGAATCATCGTCAATGAAGTCCGGACGTTGAATGGCGTCGAGTACACTGTAGGAGTAGCCGTGATGAGTTTCCAGAGTACTGTTAAAACGACCAAGGGGATCAAGGCCGGTGATCCGATTAAAGCAATATGTATGGCCAGAGAGTATAAGGGTAATATTTCTTATACGATCCTGAAACTTGTGAAGTAGATACTACTCGGAAACACCTGGTAGGGGGAAGTTCGGTAAAGGCCCTTGATTGAGGCATGCCGGATCTTCCCCCTTTTTTGTTGTGATAACCTTGTGGTGATAAACCCTATTGTTGTAGAAAAAACATTATAACATAGAGCATAAGAATATACAACGAGAAAATATAAAACGTGAGAACACGCAACGAGAGAATATGCAACATACAAAAGAACCCTGGTTGATAGCCACACCATACATTCACTTCCCCAGAGATGACCGGCTCATTTATGCAAAGCCCGAGGGAATCCACGTTACCAAGATCCATATTGCCGAGGTCTTTGAATATCAAAACCACGAAAACCCGCACGGTCCTGTTCTAGCCAATGCTCAGCGTATCATAGATTGCGTCAATGGTTGTAGTTAGAGAATACGTACAGGGATAAAAAATCCGCGAGCGATTCCCGGGGTAATGGAGACTTGTAAAGGATTACTTCTGCATAGAAGAGAGGTACAGCAGATACAGGGAAATTCTATTGATTTCATGAGCGCTTTGGTAGGGGCTATTGAGGATATATCTTTTCGGAGGTGAGGATTGAGTGAGGGAGAGGTTTCTGATGAACATGGAAAGATGTGGAGAGGACGATGAAGTTAGTGTGTGGGGAATATATTATGTACTGGGGGTAGTTTTTTGGGTGGTTATATAGAGAAGAAGAAGGTGGAAAGGAAGAAGAGAATGGAACAGGGGAATTGGAACAAAAACAAGTCTAGTGGAACGGGTGTAAATGATGAAAAAAAACGAAGGGAAAAACGAAGGGAAAAATTAAGTAAAAAAAGGCTCAGATAGGGTCTCGAAATAGTCATAAAATAATAAAAAAAGAGGACGCCCCTGTTAATTTATTATAAACCAACAGAGGCGTATTGAGGATAAAAATTGGAGGTGGATATTGAGGATAATATGAAAGAGAGTCAAAATAACAATAAGATATTAATCACTTACTGTCAAACTGAAAACCGATTTTCTTTAAGTCCCTTCGATTTTCGTATCTATCCAACTTAAGTAATTCACTCACAAAATGGCGGCACTATGCTCAGCCGCCCTTATGAGAGATACGTCTTTATTGGATCATGGCGGCAGACAGTACCTGATGCCATTGAGATAAATACCTGATATATATAAGGAAACCCATGAAAAAATGGCAGGGCAGTTCCAGCGAGAAAAAAAATATATTTTTTTAACGTACCAGATCGTGAAAAAAAAGGATTTCTACTGTACCGCCATTATGGGACATCTAGTATTTGTTCATTTAACTAATTGAAATTATTAAAGATTTTTTTATAAAAAGCATCAAAAACAGTGTTTTTGAAATTCGTATTAACTACGCAATTTCAGATACTTACATCAATTAGTTAAAAATGGCGTCAAAGATTTCTGCCGCCATTGTTCTAATAATTTCAGCTACTTACAAATGGCGGCTGAAACACTACCGCCATTAAAGAAATTAAGAAAATCAGGAGAAAGGCGATTAGAGGCGATTAGAGGCGATTCAGGAGATAATTAAGATAAAATGCTAAAAAAAATACAGTTAATATAGAAATAATGCATTTTCTTTTTGACATAGAGAAAAAAGTAGATTATAATGTGTTTAACAATGAAAGAGTCGAGCCTGGAGAGTCGAATTGAGAGAGTCATGAAAGAAAAAATAATAGTTAAACTAATGTTTGGAAGTCACTTATATGGGACAGCTGACTCAAATTCTGATAAGGATTATAAGGGAATCTTTATGCCCACAAAAGAACAGATATTCCTGGGTAAAATTCCTAAATCATATAATACCACTTCTAAAGAAGGTAACACTGCCAAAAATACATCAGAAGATGTTGATTCTGAGTTTTACTCTTTACACTATTTTATCGAGCTTGCATGCCAGGGGCAGACTGTGGCCTTAGATATGTTGCATGCCCCTGATAATATGATACTTGAACTATGTCCAATTTGGAAAGAGTTGGTCAATAGTAGAGAAAAATTCTATACCAAGAATCTATCAGCCTTTGTAGGTTATGCGCGTAGACAAGCAGCTAAATATGGCATTAAAGGCAGCAGATTAAATGCTTGTAGTGAAGTTCTGGCAACTTTAATTAAACATGAAGATGAGATTCAGTTAAAAGATATTTGGGATAAACTTCCTAAAGGAGAGCATCTTCATTTCTTAGACGAATTAACCCCAAATAGTCTTAGACAATATCAAGTTGTAGGAAAAAAGTTTCAAGAAACAGTTAGGGTTGGCTATGTTTTTAACATATTAAATAAATTTTATGAGGAGTATGGTAAGAGAGCACAACTAGCAGCAGAGAACAAGGGCATAGATTGGAAAGCTGTTTCTCATGCGTTAAGAGCTGCATATCAGACTAAACAAATACTAACTGAAAATACGATAACGTTTCCATTAAAAGAAGCACCATACCTAACAGAAATTAAACAAGGAAAACGAGATTATCTTACTAAAGTAGTTCCTGAACTGGAAAGCCTCATGAATGAAATAGAAGAGCTTTCGATGGTTAGTATGCTGCCAGAAAAAGTAGATAGAAATTATTGGGACCGTTGGTTAACAAATACAGTCGAGGAGGAATTGTTTTGAAAGTTTTTACACCAGGATTAATGGAACCATATTTTGAAGCGCTGGAAAAATGTAGGGGTGTTGCACAAGAAGATTTCTATCATCCAGAAGGTGATGTATTCACCCATACCCTGCAAGTATTAGCAAGAGCATTTAGAGAAACAAATGATACTGACCTAATTTTAGCAGCTATGTTACATGATGTAGGAAAAGCAACAGAAAGTCATGGACATGAGCAAATAGCTGTTGAAATGCTTGATGAATATATTAGTGCTAAAACTAAATGGTTGATCGAACAACATATGAGAATTAGAATACTCCTTAAAGGTAAAATGAAAAAACTATCTAAGGTACGAGAATTGGTTGAACACCCATTTCTTCCGGATTTAATTTTACTAACTAGGTGGGATAAGATGGGTAGAGATCCAAATAAGGTAGTAAAGTATGACAAGGAAGACATAATCGACAAATTAAATAAATGCGTGGAGAGACGATTTGAGGTAAACCATAAAAACTGACTACCCTAAAGCCTCTTGGCTTTGCCCGAACTGTAAAATGTATCATCATTATAAACCAATTGGGCTTACCGTGCTGAGCTTTTTGCCGCTATACCGGTATTGTGCAAATTGTGCACATTACTTTAATCGAAAGAATGAAGATATAACTAGAGGCTAAGAAATGTATTTTTTTACCGCAGATCACCATTTTTATCACGCATCCATAATCAAATTCACCAATCGTCCATTCTCCTCTCTCGAAGAAATGCATGAAACTTTTATTAACAACCACAATGCTATTGTTAGGCCAAAAGATATTACTGTCCATGCAGGGGACTTTTCGTTTGCAACTAAAGCAAAAACTTTTGCGTTGATTGCAAGATTAAACGGTACCCACATTTTTCTCAAAGGTTGTCACGATCGATGGATGGGAAAAAGCGGTGTATTTCAAAAAGGAAAAATACAAGGTGTGGGTTATCTCTACACTAAACGCTTTGACAAAATTCATATAGTGGTTTCTCATTGGAATATGAGGACCTGGCCACGATCTCATTATAATAGTTGGAATTTATTTGCTCATTCACATGGGCGCTTAGAAGGCACCGGCAAACAAATAGATATTGGGGTAGATACTGAGTGTCTGGGCATCCATAAAAAATACTATCCATATTCAATGGATGAACTTGCAGAAATCATGAAAGATAGGCCTGATAATTTTAATTTTGTTGGAAAAGAAATATTGTTAGAAAAAAAGGTTGACGCGCTGAAAAAAACATGATACTATTAGTGTCAAGAGAGTCGAAAATCATGGAGAATAAAAATCAATGACATTTGAAATTTTTACCTGGTTTATTACCTCACTGAGTATTATTGGAGTGATCCTTAATGCTCAAAAAAAAATTAGTGGGTTTTATTTTTGGATACCCGCTAATTTAAGTTGGATACTTATTGATCTACATAAAGGTATCTATGCTCAAGCAGGACTCTTTTCATTTTACTTTATTATGTGCTTTTATGGCATATATTCATGGCAAAAAAAAGAATGAAATCCCGCATAGATCAAATCATAAAGCTTATGCAAAAAGAAGCTGATGCACTTCCAGGTACAGATCCTGCTGGAAAATTATATTATGTATCTAGGGAAATAGATGGTAGGATTGAAAAATTAATGGAAGAGGTAAGAGAGAAGGAGAGAGAAGCATCATGAGTTATGATATCTATATGAGAGAACCAGGTGAAAATACAAATATAGGGGACCCAATCAAACTCAACAAACCTCACCATTTTAAAGGTGGGATATATGCTATAGGTGGTACCAATGAACTGACATTAAATATTACTTATAACTATGGTCAGTTTTATCACGAGACTATTGATCCTGAGGAAGGTATTCGCTGGTTATATGGGAAGACCGGAGAAGAAGTTTTACCACTATTGGAGGCTGCTGCAGGAGTTCTTGGAGTTAAGCAATCAGACAACTATTGGAAAACCACTCCTGGAAATGCCGGTCATGCACTTTTGGGTTTAATTGCATTCTGCAGACTCAGACCTGATGGGATATTTGAAGGAGATTGATGGCATGGATGAAAAGAGCACTCAATAAATCCTTTAAGGAGACATAATGATTATCTATAAAACTGAAATGGTTGAAACTCAAGTATTTGATAAATTCATATGTGATAGATGTAAAAAAAAGATTAGTGACGAAATGGAACTACAGGAAACTTATTCCATTAAATTCATAGGCGGATACAATTCTGTTTTTGGAGATGAAAATGATGTGGCCTGTGATCTGTGTCAAGATTGTCTGAAAAAACTAATCGGTGATTTTTGTCGTTACAATGGTGAAGAGTGAATGTGAGATATAAACAATCAATAATCAACAATTAATAATCCATTAGGAGATAAAATGACTTTATTCCTTATATTATTATTTATTTTTCTAATCTTTGAAGGCATATCTAGAACTGAAATTAAAGTTTGCTGTTGCATCGCGGATTGTAAAAACAAGACTGAGTGGAGCTCTGCTTATTGGTTATCTGCATGCCTTTTTACAGCCAGTTTGCATCCCTTTGTATGCGAAGAACATTATGATTTCTTTTCTGATTTAGCAGAAGAAGGAGAGGTTAAATTGGGAGAAAGGATAGAAAAAGAATGAGATCACCAAAAGACAAATATCTTAACGATCCTGAATATTCTCATTTAGTACAAACTCTTGAGAGCTTAATAGAACAAGCAAGATTTACTCCATCCGAATTAAGAGAGGCCTGTATCCTGGCAAGTATTAATCATGAAATGCGTCATATTAGGAGCATGCAAATCGATCCAAGGGTTGGAGAAGCACTCAAAGTTTTAGATGAATTTGTTTACAGAAAACAATAATACTGTGGAGAAAACCATGATGGACGTAGATGACTCGATGGCAAAAATTATGGGGTGGGAAAAACGAACGGCGTTTTTTGATATATGTAATACTGAATTTTGGTATGATGGTGATGAACGTCAAATAATAGCTAACGCATGGCACCCCTCCACTAACATCGCCCAAACGTGGCAAGTGTTAAAGAAGATTAAAAAAAGTTGGTTATTTTCTCGAAGACAAGCATTTTTGAAAACTTTACAATGTGAAATTAGTAAAGAATATTTAGAATATGAAGTAATAAATTGGCCTGATTTAATTTTTTTCATTACTCCCCTTGCTATCTGTAAAGCAGCCCTTGAAACCCATAAAGCAGCCCTTGAAACCCATAAAGCAGCCCTTGAAACCCATAAAGCAGCCCTTGAAACCCATAAAGCAGCCCTTGAAACCATGGAGAAACCATGAACCTCCCTAATTCTGAATCGATAAATTACTGGAAAACCTCTCAATCTTCTCCGGATAAATGGATTGAAAGAGCTGGCAATATTATAAAACTATATGATGGGAAAGTACTCGCGGAGGGGTTTGGAAGTAACGCAGATGGAGATGCTGCGTATATGGTTGGCTTTGAAATGCATGGAGAAAAATTTAAGGCGGTGTGGCCGGTATTACCTTCTGATACAAAAAATGAAAGAGCAGCTAGGATTCAAGCTGCTACTTTATTATATCATGATATAAAAGCTAAATGCATATCAGCTACGGTTCTTGGAGCAAGAGTGGCATTCTTTAATTATCTCCTATTGCCAAATGGGAGAACAGCTATCGAAGCATCAGTAAGAGAATTATCAGAAGGAATTCCGAAACAGATATTATTAACGGAGGTGTGAGATTGAGAGAAATAAAATTTGAAAATTTAACTTTTAGACCTGGGATAAATTTTACTGTTAGGCTTGGTGAAAAATGGAAAAACTTATCTATTGGTGAATGGGTAAAAATTGGAAATGAAGTAGGAGAAATTACAGCCATTTATGTGTGTAGATTTGGAAGTATCCCACATAATGTATATAGCCTTGAACATGATAAAGTCTGTTCTAATTATAATGGACTTTTTAAAACCTTTAGAAAAATATATCCAGAGTTAAATGACAACCTTCAGAAAATTGACTGGGAGATTGTAACTTGCATAGGATTTATAATTAAGGGATAAGGAATGATGAAAGAAGCTTCAATGCCATATCGTGTTCTTTCCAGAACAAAGAATCCTAAAGAACTCATCTTGCAACACTTAAAACATGCTGGATTTAATGTAGAAAAACAATATTCAAAAACATATGATGAAAAAACAAAAAATATGATCTACCGGCAGGAGGAATAAGATATGGAGAACAACACAGCACGCTGCCCTGAGTGTGGTGAAGAGATGAAAACTTTTTGGAGGAATGATGCTATAATCCGTTGTACATATGAAAAATGCACTAAATGTGACTATGTATGTTCAGATGACTTCGCGACTGGTTTTTGGGATTGGAGTTAGATCTTATGAAATACTAAAGGAGCAAACCCATGTTTATCATAAAAGACTATAACAGCATAAAGCTTGGCAGAACAATTCATCCTGAAGGTAAACTGCCGTATATTAAAGTAACCATACTTGCTGAAAACAAAACTATCGATGTCGGTTCAGTGATCTGGGATGTTACAAGGGGACAATGGGAACTGAAAACACGAAAAGAGGCAGAGGAGATGGTGAAGAAGATGGATGGAGAGAAGAGGATATGAAATTCTTTCTTAAACGAAAAATATATAAAATCCGAACAGAAGGTGAAATTATCCCTCCTTGGTACTATGGTCTTGTGTACATAGATTACATACATGGAAAAGATATCTTTGCTCCGATTCCTCTAAACTATATAATCAGACTAGCAAGAAACATTGAATATTGTTGGGATACGTTTCGTTCGAAGCCTACTTGGATTGACAGAAGAGTGGAAAGGTTTATTAGTGAAATTAAGAGAGGAAGGATAGAGTAAAGGACAGAGTAAAGGACAGAGTAAAGGACAGATAAAATAAAGAAAGGATAAAATAAAGAAAGGATAAAATAATGGACAGAAAATTGTTGGACGAAAATACCAATAAACTAATCTTAGAAATAGCTTACGAAGCTCATATGATGGGTAGAATCTACAGCAGTCTTGGAGAACCTGAAACGCCAGCAGAAGTATGTGAAGATATTGAAAGAATGATAATACGAAAATCAAAACCGAGAGGAATCAATTATGTCGCGACCTAAAATAGATTGGGATGAATTACTTGACGGGTATAATGAAATGTATGGTCTGCATTATGATAGTATGGAAGATTTTATCAAAAGCCTATACAATGAACACCGACTCCAGATAGCAGCAGATGTACTTGGCGTATCTTCAGCAGTATTCCAACAAAAAATGGTTGAGCTGAAAATTCCCCGGGAAGAAAAAGGACATCGGAAACCTACTATAATTGATCGATTTAAAAA
>Ga0307928_10000798_pt1 | contig 23767 bp, 20 predicted proteins | sample AceLakmetagen232_FD_201815 | JGI IMG/M metagenome (GOLD analysis project Ga0307928, IMG submission 201815) | Saline water microbial communities from Ace Lake, Antarctica - #232 | ecosystem: Environmental > Aquatic > Non-marine Saline and Alkaline > Saline | place: Antarctica: Ace Lake... | reverse complement strand
TTTTCAAGATTCCATGAAATGGTTACTAAAGACAGAAAAAAAGGAAAAGGATCATCTTCAAAAAGATTACTGGAAAAAATTTCTTCAAGAATTCAAAAAATAAAAATTGCCCGGGTAGCTCAACCGGAAGAGCATCGCTCTTGTAAAGCGAAGGTTGGGGGTTCGATTCCTCTCCCGGGCTTGTTATCTTTTAATTGTTTTGATTAGAATTACCATGTCAACGGATCTCAAGTCAGTTATCGGACTAGAAGTCCACGTCCAATTAAAGACAAAATCAAAGATGTTTTGTCGATGTCTTAATGATTCAAGCGAACATGTCCCAAACGTCAATATTTGTCCTGTTTGCTTGGGCCATCCTGGAACTTTGCCAATCATAAACCAAGAGGCTTTAGAAAAAATAATTAAAATAGGATTGGCTTTAAACTGCAAAATTCTTCCTTTAACAAAATTTGATAGGAAGAATTATTTCTATCCAGATCTTCCAAAAGGATATCAAATATCACAATATGATCTTCCTCTATGTGAGAATGGATATCTGTATCTTAAGAATGGTCGTCGTATTAACATCCAGAGAATTCATCTGGAAGAGGATGCTGGAAGGCTCATACACGGTCAGCAAAATAATAGCTTAGTAGATTTTAATCGAGCAGGGGTTCCTCTCATGGAATTGGTAACAAATCCAGATTTTCAGGACGGGGAGGAAGTTAGAGAATTTGCCAGAGAATTACAGTTGATCTTACGGTATTTGGGAATTTCTGATGCTGATATGGAAATAGGAGAGATGAGAGTAGAAGCGAATATATCTGTTCAGTCTATAGAAGCGGAATTTGCCTCAGGAACAAAAGTAGAAATTAAAAACTTAAATTCTTTTAAGGCGGCCAAGGAGGCAATCGAGTACGAAATCACAAGACAAACACGGGGAATAAAAAATGGCGAGAAAATTATCCAAGAGACCAGAGGTTGGGATGGGAAAAAAACTGTTTCTCATAGAATTAAAGAAGGGTCAGCTGATTATCGTTATCTTCCTGAGCCAGATCTTCCTTGTATTAAATGGGACAAAAGTCATATAAGCCAAATCAAGAGTCAGCTAGAAGAGCTTCCTTCACAAAAGAGAAAGCGGTTCGTGTCTCAATATGATTTATTAGCAAAACAAAGCGAAATCTTAGCAAGAGAAATAACCTTGGGTAATTATTTTGAAAAAGTCAGTAGCGAATTAGAGAATTGGCTAAAAATCAAAAAAATTAACAAATTACAAGATGTTTCGCCAAATAAATTACTGGCTAATTATTTAATCTCTAATTTGTTAGGATTGCTAAACGGGAGTTCAATAAAAGATAAAAATTTTCTGATTACGCCAGAAAATTTTGGAGAATTTATAGCTCTTATTATAGAAAAGGAAATTGGTTCAATGGTTGCCAAAAGCATCTTGAAAGAAATGTTTGAAACGGGGAAGGATCCATCAAGTATCATCGAAGAAAAAGGATTACTTCAAAATTATAAAAAGAAGCAGATCGAGGAGAAAATCAAAGAAATTATAAAAGAAAATAAACAGGCAGTAAAAGATTATCAAAAAGGGAAGGAATCGGCTATCCAGTTTCTATTAGGGCAATTAATGCAACGCACTCAAGGAGGTATTGATCCCAAGGTCGGAGAAAAAATTATTAAAGAATTATTAAAAAGAAACGTTGCTTTAAAAACCAATCGACAGAAGTAAGCAGTTTTTTATTGAAGGAAAGTTGTGATTAAATTTTTTGCCTCCAAAAAATCATTAATCCAGTAAATATTTTCATCCTTTTTGAACCAGGTCATTTGTTTTTTTGCAAGATGTTCGATATCTTTTTGTAGTTTAATTTCCATAGTTTTTTTATCTATTTCTCCGCGAAGGTATCGAGATATCCAACGACATTCAAGCCCGAAATTATCTAATCTTTCCCAGGAAATTCCTTGATCGTGTAATCCCTCAACTTCTTCGACCATGCCATCTCGGAAATGCTTTTTTAATCTTTGGCCAATCTTTGTCTTTAATTCCGGGAAAGAAACTTTAATTCCAATCAACAAGGAATCGAACAATGCCTTCTTTTGACGCGAGGGAACAGAGCCTAATTGCTGAGCTATCTCGATTGCACGAATAAGCCTTCGCTTGTTTTTTTTATCAATTTCCTTAAAGCGCTTACGATCAAGCTTAAAAAGAATTTCGGATAGATCTTCGATAGATTTCTCTTGAAGGATTACTCTTAATTTTTCATTTATCTCGGTAGAAGGAAATTGCCATCCATAAACAATAGAATAAATATAGAAAGGGGATCCTCCCACGAGAAAGGGAGTCTTTCCTTTTGCCAAAATATCATTGATCGTTTTTGTTGCTAATTTTTGATATTGGACAACATTAAAATGTTTTCGAGGATCAATTACATCCAATAAATAATGGGGGATTCCTTCCATTTCTTTTTTAGATATTTTATCTGTCCCGATGTTCATTTTTTTATAAACTTGACGAGAATCTGCAGAGACTATTTCTCCTTGGAATTCTTGAGCAAGCTTGATTGCTAGTTTGCTTTTTCCTGTAGCAGTTGGACCCAAAACAACAATAATCTTTTTGTTTATCATCTTAGAAAAATGTTATAATTATAGAAAATTGATGGCAAAAGATAAAGGAGGGGATACGAATGCCGTCATCTATTGGCTCTTTGGTCTACTTGTTTTTTGCTCCGGAGATATTTGTTATCACCGAAGCAGCGAAGGGGGAAGTTTTTTCGGCTATTTTTCAAGGAATAATAGTTAACACCCTCTGGGTTTTGGGGGGATACCTGTTTTGGACAATAATCATCGTCGGGATATATCGATTTCTAAAGAATTTGCCCCAAGATTACGCTTTGGTAAAATTCCTTAGAAAAACATTGAACAAATCGTCGGAAAGCAAACAAGCCCGGGCTAAAAAGGTTATCGTCTTCATTGGTGAGCACAAATACTTCCTATTGTTCTTTCTGAACCTAATCCCGTTTGTGCCGCACATAAGCACGGCTACCATTCTGTCTCTGAGGCTAAGTAAAGTCCCCGGAGGGCTATGGATGGTTATTGCAGGAGGAGCAACGAAGATCCTTTTGCTTGCAATAATAGCAAGGCTCTTTTGCTCCCTTTGATTTTATTTCAGAGGGAGCTTCTTTCTTGCCTCTAATCTCCAGGGGGTAACATTTGTTATCTCTACTAAGATGATTTTCCCAAGCAAGCTAGGATTAAAACCTTCTATCTTAACCACCTTATAGGAACGTGAACGGCCTAACATAAATTGGTGTTCTATACTTATTTCTTCAATAAGAACGGGAATTTTTTGTGAAAGATAATGGCGATTATTCTCAAGAGCTGTTTTTGCTAAAATCGAATTTAATTTTTCTTTTCTTTTTACCTTTTCTCGATGAGGGACATTATCAATCATTTGGGCGGCAGCAGTTTGAGGGCGGGGAGAAAATTTGGCAATATGTGCTGAATCATATTTGATCCGCTTAAAAAGAGCAATGGTATCATTGAATTCATCTTCTGTTTCTTGAGGAAAGCCGACAATAGCATCAGTAGAAAGAGAAAGCAGACGTTCTAATCCTTTTCGTTTTTCCCAAAAACTTTTTCGTACCTTTTTTACAATTTCGTTGTATTGTTCAATGCTATAAGATCGATTCATGGTAGCCAGCACCTTGTTATTTCCAGATTGAACAGGAAGGTTAAGGTAAGGGGCAATTTTTGGTAATCTGGCCATTGTTTCAATGAGCTCGTCGGAAAAATCTTTTGGATGCGAAGAGGTAAAAAATAGCCAGAAATCTCCAGGAATTTTATTGATTAAAATCAACAATTGAGAGAAATTTATAATATCTCCGTTAGCTGTTTTCCCAGAAAAGCTATTTACATTTTGTCCCAGTAGCCATATTTCTTTATAATTTTTCTGAGCAAGATGATTAATTTCGAAGAGAATGTTTTCTACTGGTCGAGAGTATTCTCGACCCCTGGTATATGGAACAATGCAAAAAGTGCAAAAATTATTACATCCCGTCATGATTGGGACAAAAGCAGAAAAAGGGGATTGATAAGTTGGAGAAACTTCTAAGTAGTGTTGCGATTTATTTTTTTGTTGAGGGAAACCTAATAACTTAGGCCAAGAAAGGAGATTTTCCTTTTCGAGAATAAAATCAAATTCTTCTCTTAGTTTTTCTTGATCTTTATTGGAAATACATCCAGTAAGAATAGTTTGCAGGTGGCTATTTTCTGCTTTTTGCTGTCTTATTTTGGGAATGAGGCCATAAATTCGATCAACGGCCTTTTGCCTCACCGAACACATATTAACAATAACTAACTCCGCTTGGTCTAAGAGCGGAGTTGATTGATATCCAGCGTTTTCAAGAATAGTAATTATCCTTTCGGAATCAGCGTAATTCATTTGACATCCGAAAGTAATTAAGTGATACCTTTTCATTTACTGAAATTTCTTGATTTGTTCCTTAATTTCCTGAATAATATTTTGTCTAGCTAAAGACACTAATTCTTTTTGTCCTCTCTTCCGAACAGTTAATTGATCTTTTTCTTTTTCCTTTTGCCCGAAAACTAAGATGTAAGGAATTTTCATTTCTTCGCCAGAACGAATTTTTTTCCCGATAGTTTTATTGCCACTATCTATTTGAGCTCTAATTCCTTGAGCAACAAAGTATTCATTAATTTCCTTAGCTTCCTTGTCGTATTTTTGACTAACGGGGATAATAAGGGCTTGAATAGGGGAGAGCCAAATAGGCAAATCGCCATTATAATGCTCTAAAAGGACGCCAATGAATCTTTCAACGCTTCCGAGGAGAGCTCGATGGATCATGATAGGTCTTTCTTTTTTGCCTTGGCTATCGACATAAGTCATGTCGAAACGTTCGGGGAGATTAAAATCAACCTGGATAGTTGTGCATTGCCAAGCTCGACCCAAGGAATCCTTTATCTTAATATCAATCTTGGGGCCATAAAATACTCCTCCTTCTTCATCGATTTCGTAAGGAATATTCAATTTTTCTATGGCTTCTTTCAGGGATTGGGTTGATTTTTCCCAAATCTTCTCACTCCCAATGTATTTTGCTGGACGAGTAGAAAGATAGATTTGATAATCTTTAAACCCAAAAGTTTTTAATAATTCTAAGGCGAAACGAAGAACTTGCGATAATTCGTTTTTTAATTGGCTGGGAGCACACCAAATATGGGCATCATCTTGGGTGAATCCACGAACACGAGTAAGCCCATGTAAAACACCTGATTTTTCATAACGATAGACTGTTCCTAGCTCGGTATAGCGAAGAGGTAGATCACGATAACTTTTTGAATGCGCTTTATAAATTAGAATATGAAAAGGACAATTCATTGGCTTGAGTTGATAGTCGTCTTTTTCTTTGTCGGATATTTCTTTCAGGTGCATGGGCGGAAACATGTTTTCTTTATAGAAACCAGTATGTCCAGAAGTTTCCCATAAATTAAGCTTAGCAATATGAGGAGTATCCACCAATTGATAGCCATGTTTTTGATATTCGTCGATAACGAAATCTTGAATTGTTTTTTTAAGTTGAGCCCCTTTTGGGTGCCAAAGGATTAAACCAGGACCAATTTTTTCATCGGCATGAAATAAGTCTAGTTTCTGTCCGATCAAACGATGGTCTCTTTTTTTTGCTTCAATTTGGCCTTGTAAATATTCCTCTAATTCCTTATTTGTTTTAAAGGCTACTCCGTATACTCTTTGAAGCATAGGATTATTTTCGCTTCCTTTCCAGTAAGCTCCAGCAACCCTAGTTAACTTAAAGGCGTCGAGACTTATTTCTTTGCTGGAATCAACGTGCGGACCATGGCAAAGGTCGATAAAATTATCACTACGGTAAAGTGAAATTTCTCCTTCAGGAATTTCTTTAATAATTTGTAATTTATATAATTCTTCCTTGAATAATTTTTGAGCTTCTGTTTTTGTAGAGAGTTCTTTTTTGAAAGAGGTGGGTTGAAGAATTATCTTTCTCATCTTTTCCTCGATTTTTAGAAGAGCTTCGGGGGTTATTTTCTCTCTTAAGTCAAAGTCATAATAAAAACCATTTTCAATAGCTGGCCCAATACCGAGCTTAACTTCCGGATACAATTCTTTAACGGCCATAGCCAAAATATGTGCTAGTGAATGTCTAATTGTTTCTATGTTCATGTTAATAAAATAATATTTAAACGGATGATGGATTTATTTCTTTGGCTGATTCACAAATAATTTTTAATGAATCATTTCGATTATTTATTAATCCTTGGATTAAAATAATTTTATCTCTTACGAAGATTTCTTGACTTTCTTTAAGTATGTCAGGAAAAACAACAACTTCAATTTTTCTATCGAAATCCTCTATCTCTGCAAAAAGCATTTGTTTGTTGTTTTTAGTTAATATTTTGTGTATCTTCGTAATAATTCCTCCAATTTTGACCCTTCTTCCGACTAAATCACAAGTAATAAAAGAAATAGGAGTGGCTTCTTTTTTTAAAGCATCCTTAAACCTGCCTAAGGGATTGGCGCTAATATAAAGCCCCAATAATTCTTTTTCCCAATCTAATTCTTGTTTTTTTGAAGTATTTTCTCCTGGAGGTAAATGCAACGAAAGCATATTTTTGTTTGAGTTTCCGGAAAAAAGGCTTCCTTGGTGGCTGGTGTTTCGTTCTTGTAATTCCTTGAGATGATTTAAGATTAACCCAACATTATTTATAATTTTACTTCTTTCAATTAAACTGTCGAATACTCCTGTCCGAGCCATATCTTCCATAGATCTCTTATCTATCCTGATGGGGGCAATGCGTTGAAGAAAATCTTCGAAATTCTGAAAAGGTCCATTATTTTTTCTTTCTTTAATTATTGCTTCGACAACTTTCTGTCCAACATTTTTAATAGCCGATAGGCCAAATCGTATTTTTTTCTTAAAAGGAACAACTGAAAAATTACGAAAGCTTTCATTTATATCAGGGGGAAGAACTTCTATCTTCATTCGTCGACAAGTGTCTATCAAAGAAGCAACTTTTTCATTGTTGCCTTGATGGGACGTAAGGACAGCAGACATGAATTCAACTGGGTAATGCGCCTTAAGATAAGCTGTTCGGTAAGCAATCGTTGCATAAGAAGCGGCGTGGGAAAGATTGAAACTATAGCGGGCAAATGGCTTAATCCAATTCCAAATTTCCTGAGCTGTTTCCTTGGGAATCTTGTTGGTTTGCATTCCCTGAATAAATTTGTCTTTTTGCTTATTTAAAAGCTTAGCTATCTTTTTTCCAATCGCTTTTCTTAAAATATCTGCTTCTGCCAAAGTAAAAAGAGCTAATTTATGAGCTATTTGCATGATTTGTTCCTGGTATACAGCAACACCATAAGTCTCCTGGAGAATGGGTTTTAAGTCTGGGTGGATATAGGTTGGTTTTTCCTCTTTTTTCTTCCTGGCAATATAGCGAGGAATAAATTGCATTGGTCCAGGGCGATACAAAGCAATCATTGCAATAATATCTTCAAATTTACTAGGCTCTAATTGCTTCAAATAACTTTTCATCCCGCTGCTTTCTAGTTGAAATATTCCGGCAGTATCAGCGCGTTGTAAAAGTTGATAAGTTTTTTTGTCGTTTAAGGGAATATCTTCAATGACAAGATTTTTTCCCTGGACGGCATAAATACGAGCAAGGGTATCTTCGATAACGGATAAATTCCTGAGTCCCAAAAGATCAATTTTTAATAATCCTAAATCTTCTATAGAGTGCATTTCATATTGGGTGATAATGCTCTCTTTGTCTTGAGGGGGGTGTTGCAAGGGGATGGTGTTAGAGAGGGGTTGATCGGAAACTACCACTCCGCAAGCATGTGTCGAAGCATGCCGGACGGTTCCTTCTAGTTTTTTAGCTAAATCAACTAGCTTTTTTACTTTTTGATCTTCATTATAAAGTTGCTTTAATTCTGCTACTTCGGAAAAAGCTTTTTCGAGAGGAAGATTCATGGGAATCATTTTTGCTATCTTATCGCAGAGTTCATAGCTATATCCAAGGGCTCGTCCAACATCACGAATAACTCCTCGCGAAGCCATTGTTCCGAAAGTAATAATTTGAGCGACATTATGTCGTCCATATTTCTTTGCTATATAATCAATAACTTCATCCCTGCGCTGATCAGCGAAGTCAAGATCGATATCAGGCATGGAAATGCGGGAGGGATTCAAGAATCTCTCGAAAATCAAATTATATTTCAAAGGATCGATTTCAGTAATATCTAAAAGAAAAGAAACAATTGATCCGGGAGCGCTACCCCTTCCTGGTCCAACAATAATGTGATGATCTTTTGCCCATTTAACAAAATCTTGGACAATGAGAAAGTAAGGGATAAATTTAAGTTTTTCGATGACGCTCAATTCGTAATCTAATCTTTTAAGAGCATCTTCTCTCGGTTTCTTCTTTTTATATTTTTTATCTAAGCTTATTAAGCACAATTCTCTAATATAGGCTTTAGCTGTTTTTCCCTCTGGAACTTTATATTTTGGAAAAACCAACTTACCCAATTCTAATTCAAAATTACAACGCTTGGCAATTAAATTTGTATTTTTAATTGCTTCGGGAACATCTTTAAATATCTCAGTCATTTTCTGGGGAGAGCGTAGGGCAAAATTTTCTCCGAGCATGCTAAAAGCACGGTTTGTATCATTAACGGTGCTTTTCATATTAACAAGACGTAGAATTTCTTGAGCTTCCGCATCTTCTATTTTGAGATAATGAACATCATTGGTCGCCACTAAAGGAATCCCTGTTTCCCGAGATAGCTTAATCAGATTTTCGTTTACTAAAATTTGATCTGGCAAAGAAGGATGATGCTGGATTTCTAAATAGAAATTTCCTTTTCCAAAAATTTCTTGATATCGAAGAGCAGCTTTTTTGGCCTCTTCGTATTTTCCAGTTCTGATTAGGTAAGGAATTTTCCCTTGCAAACAAGCAGAAAGGACAATTAGTCCTTGATGGTGTTTTTCTAACAACTCTTCGTCAACCCTGGGTTTATAATAAAATCCTTCTAAGTTAGCCTTGGTAACTAATTGAACCAAATTTTTGTATCCTTCTTTATTTGCGACCAAGGCAATTAGATGATAATTTTTTTTATCCAAAGAACTTTTTTGGGACATCTTGTTTTTGGCCACATAGAGTTCACATCCCAAAATAGGTTTTATCCCTCGCTGTTTTGCTTTTTGATAAAACTCTATTGCTCCGTATAAATTCCCATGATCAGTTAGGGCGATTGTATCCATCCCTAATTTTTGGGCGTAATCTAATAGATCATCTATCTTGGGCAATCCATCTAAAAGGCTATAATGAGAATGGACATGCAAATGGGTGAATTTAGATTTCATTATCTTACCAATTCTTGATATCTGGTTCCTCTTAAAATTAAGTCTTTTTCAAGAGAAGCGTTTCTGATAATAAGGTATTGGTTTATGGTCGCGTTTTCTAGGTTTACTGATCCTAGAATAAGGGCGCGGACTAAATCCAAGGATCCATCGAGAGTACTCCCTTGGAAGTTAAGATCTCCGTTGATAACGGCTTGACGAAGATAAACATTCCCTTGGATGGTTAAACCTCCATGATTAGCGCTTTGGATTTTCGCCTTTTGTAAATTAAAATTTTGTCCTACCTGTGCTTTGGCCAGACTAATGAATCCATAATTATTCAACTGCTGAAAGTCGAGATTTCCCTTGATTTGGGCTCCAACTAAATTAATAACCCCTCTAACTGTGGCTTGATCTAAGATTACTGAACCCCTTATAATTGCTTGTTCAAGGTGTAATCCTCCTTTAATGATGGATTTCTTTAGATTCAAATCTCCATTAATAGTAGACTCTCTCATCGATACTGAGCCAAGAATAGTTGCTTCTTGTAGATTTATTCCTTGATCGAAAGTTTTTCTTGAAAGATTAAGATCTGCTAAGATTCGATAGCTCAAATCAATCTCTTTATTAGCAGCTTGAGCCTTTCTAATCTCTTTCTCTATTTCAATAGAAGAAAGAACGGCATCGGAAGTTAATTTGGGTGAATTATTAGAATGGGGTTCCATATTTTTTAAAAGATACTAATATTATAATAGTTGTCTATGCTGAAGTATAAAACTAAATGATTTTTTTTACAAATTGTGGAACCTAATTTTTATTTAGAACAAAAGTTGCGACGCGAAGGATATTGTTTCGTTTTGGGAATTGATGAGGTTGGTCGAGGAGCTTTGGCCGGCCCAGTTACTGCCGCGGGAGTAATTTTGCTACCTGATTTTTTTAAAAAACGCCCTCTGTCTTGGACTAAATTAGTTCGAGATTCTAAAAAGTTATCGGCTAAACAAAGGGAGTTTCTCTACGAAAAAGCAATTGGGCAAACTGACTTATTGTGTTGGGCATCTTCTTCTATTGGAGAAAAGGTAATCGACAAAAAAAACATTCTTCAAGCAACAAAATTAGCGATGGAAGCAGTAGTTCGAAAGATAGTTCTCCCCGCTAGTATTTTAATTTTAGATGGAAATTTTTCTATTTCTTCAGATATTCCTCAAAAATCTATTATTGGAGCTGATGATAAGATTTTTTCGGTAGCTCTTGCTTCAATAGTTGCCAAGGTTACACGAGATCGATTGATGATAAGTTATGATTCTCAATATCCTCGTTACGGATTTGCGCAACATAAAGGATATGGGACTAAACACCACTTGGCGATGCTTAAAAAGCATGGAAGTGTTAGTATTCATCGTCGGTCTTTCCGGGGAGTAAAACCCTCTTAATGAATTTTGCTTCATGCTTGGCAAAAGCGCAAAACTTTGCTAGAGTAAGCTATCTTTAATTTAATCCAAGAATTTATGGCAGTTCCGAAACAGAGAAAAACAAAATCAAGGCGTAATCAAAGAAGATCACATATTCATCTTCCGGTCCCTAATTTGGTTAAGTGTTCAAAATGTGGTAAGCTAAAAAAATCACACACAGTTTGTGTTTATTGTGGGTATTATAGGGGAAAAGAAGTGATTGATGTTTTGAAGGGGCTAGGAAAGAAAGAAAGAAAAAATAGAAAGAAAAAACTATCTTCTGAGGAAAAAGGAGATAAGGAAAAACCCTTAGAGCTCAAAGATCTTTCCCAAAAATAATTTCTTTTTAGTTATGCTTTCTAGGCATCAAGCTCGTTTAATTGCTATTCAAATCCTTTATGAGTGGGATTTTTATGATTGTCAGGAAGATGCTTTCGAAAAAAGCGAAAAAGAAAAAACAAGAAAAATAAAAGACAAGGCGACAAAGAAATTTGTTATTTCCTTAGTCAGGGGGGTTAAACAATATTGGAAATCAATTGATGACATTCTTGAAAAAGCAGCTCCTCAATGGCCTCTAGAGAAAATGACTATAGTTGATAGGAATGTTCTTCGCTTAGGAGTCTATGAATTGATATATATCGACCCAAAAGATGTTCCTGCTAAAGTTGCAATTAATGAAGCGATAGAGCTTGGGAAAGATTTCGGTGGATTGACTTCAGGAAAGTTTATTAATGGAGTGCTGGGAACAATTTACGAAGAAATCAAGGCAATAAAAAATGAGGAAAATGAATGAAGAGCAGGGTAGTTCTTTTTTATATGAACAGAATAATTTTAAGGAGGTAGAAGAAATAACGAAAACAAATTTTGTCAACAAGACATTATTGATCCAAAGTTTTTTACACCGATCTTATTTGCATGAACATAAAAACATTGGAATAGACAATAACGAAAGATTAGAATATCTAGGAGACGCGGTTCTAGAATTGATAGTAACGAAATATTTATATCATCATTATCAGGAATCCGAAGGAGTACTTACGGTTTGGCGTTCAGCTTTAGTTAACACCAAGTCTCTATTCAAAGTGGCGGATAAATTATATTTCAATAAATTCGTTTTGCTTTCTAAAGGAGAAAGAGAGAATAATTTTCGTGCAAGAAAATATATTTTAGCTGATATAGTTGAAGCTTTTATCGGAGCAGTTTATATTGATAGGGGATTGAAGGTAGCGGAGAAGTTCATTGAAGAAAATATTTTGATTTATCTTACTGAAATAATTGAGAACCAATTATTCGAAGATGCAAAATCAAAATTACAAAGAGACATTCAAGAAAAACAGGGAATAACTCCTTCTTATAAAATTCTTGCTGAACATGGACCGGATCACGCAAAACAATTTCGAGTAGGAGTATTTTTTCAAGAAAAATTAATTGCTGAAGGAGAAGGATTGTCAAAACAGGAAGCAGAAGAAGTAGCGGCAAAGAAAGCCTTGGAGATAAATTAATTAACAAAATAATTATTAATCATGTTAAGAATTCGTTTTCTCAGAGCGGGAAAGAAAAATCGTCCATTTTTTCGTATAGTTGCAACAGATAGCACAAATCCTCCTCAAGGAGGACGTTTTAAAGAAAAGTTAGGATTTTTTGATCCGTTAAAGAAGGAGGTAAAGTTAAAATCTGAGCGCATTAAATATTGGATATCAGTTGGAGCTCAACCTTCTGATCGTGTTCACAACTTATTAATCAAAGAGGGGATCATAAAAGGAAAAAAAGTGGCCGTTCATTCGAGATCAAAGAAACAAGTTTCTGAAGTCGAGAAAGAAAAGGAGGTGGTAGTAGAGGCGCCGAAAGAAGAAAAAGAAAAAGCTCCAGAAAAAGAAGAGAAGAAAGAGATACCGGAAGAAGAGAAAGAGAAGACCCCAGAAAAGGAGAAGATAAAAGAAGAAATAAGTAGTGAAAAAAAAGAGACGTCGGATAAAATCGAAAAAGTAGAAACAAAGATAGAGGTAAAAAAAGAACAGAAAAAAGATTTTCCTCAAGAAAAGCTCGAGGAAAAAAAAGAATAATAAAAGGATTTACGAAAAACAAAAACTAGTTGACATCTTCGTAAGAATGATGTAATCTTAGTTTCATTAGTTCTTTACAATTTCACATGAATTTAGTTGATTAGAGTTACCTCGAGTTTATTTATTTGATGAGAGTTTGATCCTAGCTCAGGGTGAACGCTGGTGGTGTGGATAAGGCATGCAAGTCAAGGGGCTTCTTTTATTAGAAGTACCGGCGAACGGGTTAGTAATACATAGGTAATATACCTTGCGCACAGGGATAACCTTGAGAAATCAAGGCTAATATCTGATAGTTTTGTTCAATGTTAGGTTGAATAAATAAAGGCTTCGGCCGGAGCAAGATTAGTCTATGGTCTATCAGCTTGTTGGTGAGATAATAGCTCACCAAGGCTATGACGGATAGGGGGCATGAGAGTGCATTCCCCAACAATGGCACTGAGACACGGGCCTTACTCCTACGGGAGGCAGCAGTCGAGAATCTTCGGCAATGGGCGAAAGCCTGACCGAGCGACACCACGTGACTGAAGAAGCTCTACGGAGTGTAAAAGTCTTTTTACCGGGAAGAATTCTTCGGAATGACGGTACCGGTAGAATAAAGGGATCCTAACTCTGTGCCAGCAGGAGCGGTAATACAGAGTCCCTAAGCGTTACCCGGATTTATTGGGCGTAAAGGGTCTGTAGGCGGTTAAATAAGTTTCTAGTTAAAGTTCAAGAGCTCAACTTTTGAAATGCTAGGAAAACTGTTTGACTAGAGATCGTTAAGGGCTAGCGGAATTGATGGTGGAGGGGTGAAATCCATTGATATCATCAGGAACGCCAAAAGCGAAGGCAGCTAGCTGGGACGATTCTGACGCTGAGAGACGAAAGCGTGGGGAGCGAAAAGGATTAGATACCCTTGTAGTCCACGCTGTAAACTATGGGCATTAGCTATTGGAAGTGTCGACCCTTTCAGTGGCGAAGCTAACGCATTAAATGCCCCGCCTGGGTAGTACGGCCGCAAGGCTGAAACTCAAAGGAATAGACGGGGACCTACACAAGCGGTGGATCATGTGGCTTAATTCGACAACAAACGAAGAACCTTACCAGGGCTTGACATGCTAGTGAAGTTTAGCGAAAGTTAAATGTCCCTTCGGGGCACTAGTACAGGTGCTGCATGGTTGTCGTCAGTTCGTGTCTTGAGATGTACCGTTAAGTCGGAGAACGAACGCAACCCCTGTCCTATGTTTTATATGTCATAGGAGACTGCCTCGAACAACGAGGAGGAAGGTGGGGACAACGCCAAATCAGTATGGCCCTTTGATGTCCTGGGCTGCACACATGATACAATGGAGTTAACAATACGTTGCAATACCGTAAGGTGGAGCCAATCGTTAAATAGCTTCTTAGTTCGGATTGGGGTCTGCAATTCGACCCCATAAAGTCGGAATCGCTAGTAATCGCCGGTCATCTATACGGCGATGAATATGTTCCTAGGTCTTGTACTCACTGCCCGTCACGTCAGGAAAGTTGGTAATACCCGAAGCTTCTCCTCTGGAGGAATTAAGGTAGGACCAATGATTAGGACGAAGTCGTAACAAGGTACGCGTAGGAGAACCTGCGCGTGGATTAAAAAACAAAAGAGTCGACGAAAATTAAAATCTAGAATTCTGATTTTAATTTTCAAGGCAATAGTTGCAGTCCTTTCCTATGCAACTCTGGAGGTAACTCTAAGTAACTAAATTTTGACCGAAGGCCTTCTTGCGAAGGCCTTTTGCATTTGATAGAATAAAGAAACTTGGGCGTGTGGCTTAGTGGCTAGAGCGCTTCTCTGATAAAGAAGAGATCGTAGGTTCGATTCCTACCACGCCCACTAGATTATCAAAAGAAAAAAGGGGCTCGTAGCTTAGTTTGGTAGAGCGCCACATTTGCAATGTGGAGGTCAGGAGTTCGAATCTCCTCGAGTCCACTAGTTAGAAAATATTTGGAAGAAGCATTTAATCATTAATTCAAATTAATCTTATATGGCTAAAAATAAAATTCTTCTTATTGAAGATGAAGCGATGCTGATTAATATGTACAAAGATAAATTTGCTCGAGAGAATTTAGATATATCAATTGCTAACACCGTCAAAGAGGGGATTAAAAAAGCGCAAGAAGTTAAGCCGGATTTAATACTTTTAGATATCCTCTTGCCTCACGAAAATGGATTAGAATTTTTAAAACAAGCTAAGAAAAATCCGGAGATTTCTTCCATTCCAGTGGTTGCCTTTTCAAACTACAGTGATCCTTCAACTCAAGAAGAAGCAATAAAACTAGGAGCGAAGGAGTATATTATAAAGGCTAATTACAACCCCCAAGAAACAGTGGAAAAAATCAAGGAGTATTTAAAATAATTATGCAGAGAATAAAAATTTCTAGCGCCTCAGAGCATTTAGGCAAATCAATAAAATTAGCCGGATGGGTTAACTGTTATCGTGATCATGGAAAGTTAATCTTTGTTGATCTAAGAGATCGTTCAGGATTGATTCAAATAGTTCTTGATCAAAACATTGATCAAGCCAATAAACTTCGTTCGGAATGGGTGATAGAAATTGTGGGTGAAGTTAAGAAGCGCCCAGAAAACATGTTAAATAAAAAAGTAGAAAACGGAGATATTGAAATAAAAGTTAAAGAATTAATTATTTTATCAGAAGCAAAAACTCTCCCTTTTTCTGTCAAAGGAGATGGGAAAGAAATCAAAGAAGAAGAAAGACTAAAATATCGCTATCTTGATTTAAGAAGAGATCGCTTGAAAAGAAATTTAATATTTCGGCAAAAAACTTTGGATTTCATGAGGGAGTTTTTAACCGAAAGAGATTTTATATCAGTCGAAACTCCAATTTTAACTAAATCGACTCCGGAAGGAGCGAGAGATTTTCTGGTTCCTTCTCGAATTTATCCAGGCAACTTCTATGCTCTTCCTCAAAGTCCTCAGCAATACAAACAATTATTGATGGTTGCTGGCTTAGAAAGATACTTTCAAGTTGCTCGTTGTTTTCGAGATGAAGATTCGCGAGCTGATAGGCAGCCAGAATTTACTCAACTTGATTTAGAAATGTCTTTTATCGAGCAAGAGGATATCTTGAAGCTTATCGAAAAGTTAATGGTTGATTTAATTAAAGATATTTTCCCGGAGAAGAAAATGACATTTACTTCTTTCCCAAGAATTTCTTACGTAGATTCGATGAAGAAATATAAAACAGATCGTCCGGATTTGCGGAAAAATAAAGATGACGACGAAGAATTAGCTTTTTCTTTTATTGTTGATTTTCCTATGTTTGAAAAACAATCTTCGCAAGAAGGATGGACAACAATGCATCATCCTTTTACTCGTCCGCAAGAAGATGATTGCTCGAAAATTAAAAAATCTCCCGGAGAAATTAAAGCCTTTCAATACGACCTTGCCTTAAATGGACATGAAATTGGAGGGGGAAGTTTAAGATCACACAGACCAGAAGTACTAAAAACTGTTTTTACGATATTGGGGCATGAGGCAAAAGATATCGAAAGAAAATTTAATCATTTGTTAACCGCCTTCGAATACGGAGTTCCTCCTCATGGAGGGATTGCTATTGGTTTAGATCGACTCTTAGCCATTCTTTTGGGGGAAAAGAGTATTCGAGAAGTAATCGCTTTTCCAAAAACAGGAGATGCTCGTTCCTTGATGATGAATACTCCTTCAGTAGTAGAAAAAAAACAACTAACGGAATTGTCTCTAGATATCAAAAAGAAAGATGACGCAGAAAAATAAAAAACTTCTTTTCTGTATTTGCGGAATGATTTTATTCTTAGGAATGATGGGATCCTATTATTTTTTTTATGCCAAGCAAATAATTGCCGAAAAAAAACTTGCGGATAGCACAGCAGATTCCTATCAACAAGTTCGTTCGTTGGCAGAAATTTATCAGCCAATGAGAAGATGGAATGTAAAAGAGATTGATTTGACCGCAAAAGCAGGAGGAGCCATTGAGTTAGAGCAAGGAGTTCCTCTAAAGGTACTTTTTACTAAAAATATGCAACAATCCTTGCCAGTTGCTAGTTTAAGCAAATTAGTAGGAGCGATGGTTTGTTTGGACAATTACAATTTGAAAGAAACGGTTATTATTTCCCAGGAGGCTATTGCTCAATCAGGTGCCGTGGGCTTATTAAAAGTAGGGGAACAATTAATGGTTAAAAATCTATTAGAACTCAGCCTGATAGAGTCAAGCAATGATGCTATTTATGCTTTGTCAGAAATCATGGGAACGAACAACTTTGTTCGATTGATGAATAAAAAAACTCAGGATCTTGGGCTAGCTAAAACTTATTTTGTTAATCCGACAGGTCTTTATGAAGCAAATGGCCGAACGAATCATTCTAGTGGAATGGAGCTCGTTAAGGTGATTGAGCGTATTTTATTCGATTCTAATTATGGACCAATTGTAGACATTATCTCGACGGAAGAAAGTAGTTTTTATTCTAATAATGGTGACATCTATCATTCCCTAAGGAATACCAATGAACTTTTTTCAGAGTTCTCTTTCCTGATTGGAGGGAAAACGGGTTATCTTCCTCAAACGGGTGGATCATTAATTACTATTTTTCAACAACCTGAAAAAGAAATTTACCTGATCAGCATAATCTTAAATTCTCCGGACAGATTTCAAGAAACAAGAATGCTCTTAGAATGGTTGCCTCAAGGATATATTTATCTATTTAATTATGGTAACTGAGTTAAGCATAGGAATAACAGCAGAGGTGATAAAAATGTTTAGTTTGGGAGCTCTTTCTTTTATTATCTCCATTTTGTTAACCCCGGCTCTTACTCATTTTCTTTATAAATATAAGTTATGGCAAAAAAGAGAAAAGAAAAAGAGCATAGACGGAGCAAATCTTCAGATTATTTCAAAATTTCATCAAGGGAAAGGAACTCATACTCCTTGTCTTGGAGGACTTCTGATTTGGATTGTTCCTTTAGTAATGATATTTGTATTTTTTCTTCTTTCGAAAACAGGATACGGCATCTTTGAAAAAATGAATTTTCTCAGCAGAGGAGAAACATGGCTTCCTTTGTTTGCGCTAATAGTTGCTTCTTTATTGGGATTAGTAGATGATCTTTCTCAAATATTCGGAAAAGGAAAATACGTTGGGGGAGGATTAAGTTTATCGAAAAGGATCCTTATAATTGTCTTAATCGGTCTTATTGGTGGTCTGTGGTTTTATTTCAAACTTGACGTGGAGACTATTCATATTCCTGGAAACGGAGATTTCAATATAGGGTGGTGGTATATTCTCTTGTTTATTGTCGTTATGCTTGGTACTTATAGCGGGGGAGTGATTGATGGATTAGATGGATTGGCGGGAGGGAGTTTCGCTACTTTTTTTACGGCTTTTGCTATAATTGCCATTTTTCAAGGACAAATTAATTTAGCTACTTTTTGTTTCGTTTTAGTTGGAGCGATACTTGCTTTTCTCTGGTTCAATATCCCGCCAGCAAGATTCTACATGGGAGAAACTGGAGTAATGGGATTGTGTGCCACTTTGGCGGTTGTTGCTTTCTTAACGGATTCTGTTTTTATTCTTCCGATTATTGCCTTTCCTTTGGTTGTTGAATCGGGTTCGTGTATACTTCAATTACTTTCCAAAAAAATTAGGAAGAAAAAAATCTTTTTAGCAGCTCCTATTCATCATCATTTTGAGGCCAAAGGTTGGCCTGCTTACAAGGTAACGATGAGGTTTTGGGTTATGGGGCTTGTTGCCGCTTTAATTGGAGTAGGAATTAGATTGTTGGGATAATTTTAAAAATTTATAAAAATGATAGGAATCTTTGATTCGGGATTAGGAGGGTTAACCATAGCTAAAGAAATATTTAAACTTTTCCCTTCCTATCCACTTCTTTATTTTGGCGATACAGCTAATTTACCGTATGGACTTAAACCAAAGCATTTAGTTAAGGAATATTCTGAAGAAGCCGTTGATTGGATGAAAAAGAAGGGAGCTGATTTGATCATTATTGCCTGCCATACCTCTTCTTGCTTAGCGGGAGATTATTTAAAAAAGAAATTTTACCCTTTCCCTGTAATAGATATGATTGCTTCCACGGTTAAGGCGGGAGTAAACTCTACGAGTAATGGGAAAATTGGGATAATAGGAACTCCTTCGACAATTAAAAGCGAAGTTTACCAAAAAAAATTACAAGAAGAAGATCCCAGTTTAAAAATTTATTCTCAAGCTTGTCCTTTGCTTGTTCCATTAGTGGAAGAAGGGTGGGAAAACGAAAAAATGACAAAGAGAATAATCCAGAAATATCTCCTTCCTTTTCAGTCTAATGATATCGATGCTCTAATTTTGGGATGTACTCATTACCCCTTATTGACAAAAGTCATTCAAGAAGCGATGGGGGAGAATGTTAAGCTTGTCGATCCAGCATTTGAAATTGCTCAAACATTAAAACCATTACTTAATCGTAATCAAGATTCAAATTTAGAATTAAAGGAAGAAAACATGCACCAATTTTTCTTTAGCGCCTATCCTTATAATTTTAAAAAGATAAGCCAGAGATGCTTGGGTCAAGAAATTGATCCAAAGATTATTTTTCCCCCAGGCAAAGTTAATTAGATGACGAAAATGAATTTAGTTACCAAATATCGCGACAAAGAAATTTTAATTTTTGGGCTCGGAAAAGAAGGAGAATCCTCTCTGCGTTTTTTTCGATTTCTTTTCCCTGATAAAATTATTGGGGCATACGATAGAAAAGAATATCAATCTCTATCCTTAGAGATGCAAGATTTTATCGCTAAAGATCAGAAAATAAAATTTTATTCAGGAGAAAATTACGAGCAACTAATAAATGATTACGATGTTATAGTTCGTTCTCCTGGAGTTAATCCACGGCTCGTTACTTCTCTAAAAAAGAGAAGCGATAAAGAAATAGAAATCACAAGTCAAACTAAAATCTTCTTTCAAAATACTTTGGCGACAATTATTGGAGTAACTGGAACAAAAGGAAAAAGCACGACTACTTCTTTGATCTTTCAAATGTTGCAACTAGATGAGGACAATCAAATTATAAAATTGGCGGGAAACATTGATAGGCCGGTTTTATCAGAAGTTTCTTTTGATGGATCTTCTATCGGAGGTCTTCGAGAAATATATGCTTACGAGTTATCTTCCCATCAATTGTGTGATCTAAGAAAAAGTCCCAATATTGCAATACTGTTAAATTTGTTTCCTGACCATTTAGATTATTTTGATAATTTCGAAAATTACAAGGAAGCAAAAGAAAATATTGTTCGATATCAAACTCCCAAAGATATTTTGATTTACAATGCCGATGAAAAAAGTCTTTCGGAAATAGTGGAAAAATCTCTTGCACAAAAATTTTCTTTTAGCCTTTCTTCTCCTAAGGCAAATTGCTTCTTAGCAAATGGTAGTTTTTATTTTTCTAAAAAAGGCGACGGAATTATTGATAATAGCGAAAAAATTCTTGAGATCAAAGAAGTTCCCTTGCTTGGGCGATTTAATCTTCAAAATATAATGCCTTCAATTATCATAGCCAAGATAATGGGGAAAGAAACGAATTCAATCAAAGCGGCTATCAGGAAATTTAAACCTCTTCCCCATCGCCTTGCTTTCGTTGGAAATTATCAGGGAATTGGTTTTTATAATGATTCTATTGCAACTGTCCCTCCAGCAACAATAGCTGCTCTCAAGGTTATAGGGAGCTCGGTGGAAACTTTAATTGTCGGAGGATCGAGGAAGGGATTGGATATGAAACAACTTAGAGATTATATTGTCGAGGAATCCTCTATTAAAACTCTACTTCTTTTTGCTCCCACGGGAGATGATATTCAAAAAGATCTCATAGAGCAAAAAAAAGCTAATTCCAAGAATAAGATTCCTCAAATGTTTAAAGTTGAAAGCATGGAAGAAGCGGTTGAATTAGCTTATAAATACACAGCCAAGGATAAAACATGTCTTCTATCTCCAGCTTCGGCTAGTTTTAATTTATTTGAAAATTATAAAGAAAGAGGAAATACTTTTATTGCTTTGGTAAAAAAAATGGGAGATGAAAAAAGACGAGAATAAAAACGTTGAAAGAAAATGGTTTTTAGCCATAGTTGTCTTTTTAATAATTGTCGGCTTTCTTAATCTAGCAACGGTTTCTGCTCCAATTTCTTTAAGCAATTTTGGCGTTACAGATCATTATTTAATTCATGCCCTTATCTATGGACTTTGTCCAGGAGTGATGTTGGGAGTGTTGTTTTTTTTGCTTCCCCTAAAAAAAATTAAAAAATATACACCTATTCTTTTTCTCTCTAATCTAATAGTGGCAAGCCTTGTCTTTATTCCTTCCCTAGGGGTAAAATTGCAAGGAGCACGACGTTGGTTGTCTATTGGTCCTATTACTTTTCAGCCGAGCGAATTTCTAAAAGTGAGTTTTATTCTTTATATGGCTTATTTACTTTCTGTGTTTAGCAAAAAGAAAGAAGTCAGAAAATCTACCATTGTTTTCTTGATTATTTCAGCAATGATCGTTGCTTTGTTGGTTGCTCAATCTGACATAAGCACTCTCGTCATTATTCTTTCTACTGGAGTTGGAATGTATTTTATGTCGGGAATTTCATGGCGTACTTTTGTAATGGTTCTTTTGGCTGGATCAATACTTTTGGGGGGAGTCGTTTTGTGTGCTCCTTATCGTGTTCAGCGTCTGACCACTTTTTTCTTTCCAGGAGAAGCAGATTCATTAAATGAAAAATACCAAGCTCAGCAATTAATTTTAGCTGTTGGCTCAGGAGGAGTAGTCGGAAAAGGGGTGGGGTTAAGTACTCAAAAATTTGGCTTTCTTCCTTACTCGATGAGTGATTCTATTTTTGCTATAATATCAGAGGAGGTTGGTTTGCTGGGGGCAAGTATCCTAATATTGGCGTTGATAGCTTTTGCCGTGCTAGGATTAAAAATAGCTATACATAGCTCAGATTTGTTTTATAATTTAATTGGTATGGGGGTGATATTTTGGATTATGACTCAATCCGCAATCCATATCGCTGCCAATCTTGGAGCAATACCGCTCACGGGTGTTCCGCTTCCGTTCTTTAGCTATGGTGGTTCAGCTCTTGTAGTTGAGCTTATAGGCATAAGTCTAATATTAAATGTCTCGAAAAAATAAAAAGATTAAAATTGTATTTACTGGAGGAGGTAGCGGAGGACACGTTTTTCCAATTTTAGCTGTGATGCGGGAAATCAAAAAAATTCTTCCTGATCAAAGTAATCATGTTTTTTATTATATTGGGCCAAAAGATCATTTTTCTTCAATGGCTCTTTCTGGAGAGGGAATCAAAATAAAGAAAACACTAGGAGGAAAGATAAGGAGGTATTTTTCTTTATGGAATTTTGTGGATATTTTCTTTAGAATTCCAATAAGCTTGGTTCAATCTTTTTTCTATATTTTTATCATTAGTCCGGATCTTGTTTTTAGTAAAGGGGGATACGGGTCAATGCCCATAACTTTTTGGAGTTGGATTTTTCAAATTCCCATTCTTCTTCACGAATCTGATATAGACATGGGGTTGGCAAATCGAATTACTAGTCATTGGGCAACGGAGATTTTTACATCTTTCCCCCAAACTAGATTCGAGAAACAAAGGATATTTACAGGAAATCCTATTCGCACAAGTCTCTTAGAAGGGAATAAAGAAAATTCGCGAAAGAATCTCGGGTTATTTTCTAATCAGCCAGCGATTTTGATTTTAGGAGGTTCACAGGGAGCCCAAAAGATTAATGATGTTGTATCGGTTATCCTAGAGGATCTTTTGGAAGATTTTGAAATTATTCACCATTGTGGACAAAAAGATTTTAAAACTATCAAAAAAAACATTCCAATAATAATCAAGAATCCCGATCTCAGAAAGCGTTATCATTTATATCCTATTTTACGCGAATGGGAATTAAAGCACGCTTATCATGCAGCTGATTTAGTTATTGGTCGTGCTGGAGCGGGAGTTATTTTTGAAATAGCGGCTTTGGGGAAAGCTAGCATTCTTATCCCCTTAAAGTTTTCGGCAAGAGATCATCAAATAAAAAATGCCTATGATTTTGCCAAAGATAGAAGAAGCGTCGTTATAGAGGAAAATAATTTTTTTCCACATTTTTTCCTTAAAACAATTCAACATCTTTTTTCTTCTCCAATAGAATTAGAAAATATGAGACAACAAGCAAAAGATTTTTCTCGTCCCAAAGCAGCTTTTGTCATAGCGAATTATATTATTAACTACTTAAGTTTTAAAAAATAATTCTTAATAATGGAAGCCGAAAAACTAAAATTAGTTAAACCACAACAAATTCGTGTCCGTATTGCTCCTTCTCCAACTGGCCCATTTCATGTTGGGACAGCAAGAACTGCTTTATTAAATTATTTATTTGCAAAAAATCAAAAGGGATCTTTTATTCTTCGCATTGAAGATACTGATCAGGAGCGATCTCAAAAGAAATGGGAAGAAGACATTATTAACAACATGCGCTGGTTGGGAATAACTTGGGACGAAGGGCCAAATATAGGAGGGGATTATGGGCCTTATCGACAAAGCCAGAGAAAAGAATTTTACAGAAAGTATATTCAAGAGCTTTTAGATGACAACTGTGCTTATCATTGTTTTTGCACTATGGAAGAACTGGAAGCGCAAAAACAATATCAAGCCAGCACAGGGGAGTATCCTCATTATTCGGGGAAATGTAGTCATCTTGACGCTCAAGAAGTAAAGAAGCGTTTGGCAAACAGAGAAAGTTCAGTAATAAGACTTCGAGTGCCAATCAAAGAAATAATCTTTAAGGATATTATCAGAGGGGAAATTCGTTTCGATAGTCGTTATTTTGGAGACTTTATTATTGC
>Ga0307928_10000796_pt1 | contig 23788 bp, 41 predicted proteins | sample AceLakmetagen232_FD_201815 | JGI IMG/M metagenome (GOLD analysis project Ga0307928, IMG submission 201815) | Saline water microbial communities from Ace Lake, Antarctica - #232 | ecosystem: Environmental > Aquatic > Non-marine Saline and Alkaline > Saline | place: Antarctica: Ace Lake... | reverse complement strand
TAAGGCGATCCTGATAGCCCTATGCGGTATTTAGCCCGTATTGTACTGAATTTTGAGAATACATTAGCAGGCAGATGGTGGCAGTTATGAGTTAAAGATCCATTTGCAATAAAAATATGTGAAGGATCGGAGGAGAAATCATATACTTTTTTGTTGATGTGTTTCTTTTCAATTTTTTTAATAGGTACAATTCTGTATTTGTTTTTTCTAAAAACTACTTCGTTGTTTAGATATCTACCTTTATTTCTTTTAGTTGTATTAAGCTTTTCTCTTAAAAAAGACAGTAAATCCATTAAATTATTAAAATCTTTGCCACCAATATAAATGTGGTAGACATCATTATGATTTTTGCCACTTCTATATCTCATTGTTCTATTGGAATGTATTCCAAATTTTTTGAGGAGTAACTGCAGTTTCACAATATAATTTTTTGATACTGATGAAAAATAAATTCGTTTTGATTTATTTCTTTCTTCAGTTAAATTGCTTTCACATGAGAAACAAACATCAATGAAGCTTTTTATCGATTTCAAAGGAGCGTAAAATATCTCGTTTGGTATATCTATTATAGAACTTTTTTTCCCATCAGGTATCAAAAATACATTATTCAATATTTCTTTAAGTTTCTTGGAAGAACAACCTATTGTATAATCTCCTCTTTTATTCGTAAATTCCCAAAAATTTCCATTGTCTTTTAAAAAGGATTTCATTCCATTAATAAAAACATCTCTGATCCATTCTTTTTCTCCTTTTTTACTGACAGCGACTTTGATAACATTTTTATTTTTTTCGGATCTAGATCGGTTCTAAAATAATCTGCATATCCGATACCGATCAATGAATATATTTTATTGCCAAATGTTTTAGTTGGTTTAACAGTAACATCCCACGTTTTTTTTGCATTTTTTACGAGCTCATTTTCAAACACAACTCTTTTACTCCTTTATTTTCCATTTTAATATGTTTTTTTTCTTATTAGATCTCCTCTCTCATTAGTGTCAAACTCAACAGTTGTTTTATTGTTAAATATATTTCCACATTTAGGACATCTACAATCTTCCCTTATTACAAATTTGTGTTTATTTATCATATCTATCTACTCAGTTATAAGCCCGAGATTCCCTTTTTTAAACTCTGATTTTAACATTTGGTATTTTTCTAACAGCTCAGTTCCTTCCTTCTGCAGTTTTTCTATCTTCTTCTTGCATTTTTTTGTCTCTTGTTTTAAATCATCCACTTCTTCTTTATAGCGCTGTTTTTGTTCTTTTGTTATTTTTGTTTTTTGTAGTTCTCTACAACGTTTTATTCTGTGTTCTGTTTTTTTAATTGCATCTTCAAGATAAGTTACGCTATCATATGGCATGGATGTGCGATAATAATCATCCCAGTTTGCATATATTATATCTATTCTATTATAAATTGCTTGCAGGATCTGTATTGCTTTATGTATTTTTTCGACTTTATCAATAGTAGCTGATATCACAGCATCTTGATCTTCAAAAGCACCGCGTACTATTTCTGGCTCAACCGTTATCCCTATTTCCTCATGCTCAAAATTTCCTAGATTAAACAGCTTTTTATATTCAACTTGTTTTATTTTCATTTTTCCCCCGTGTTCCCGATTGTTTTTTAAATTGTTTTTTCATTTTTTTATACAAACCATAGCCAACGTCTATCGTTATAACTTTATCTGCATATATAACTCCTGTTTCAACATCTTCTCCACTGCTGAGTTTGCCATACATAATATTAGTGATAAATGGTTTGTCAACCAATTTCTTTTCTCTTAATACCCCCTGAACTTTAAATGCAAAGTCAGAAAACAGATTCTTAAAGATTATTGTTACCAATTCAGTTGTTCTGTCATTTACTTTTTTAATAATTTTCTGTTCAGTATCCTGCAACTCTCCTTTAAACTTATTAATTTCTTTGTTGGTATTAGATGCTAATATTACAACACTTTTATCCATATGTTTTTTAACAATGTGCGACACTTCTTTATTAACCTGTTTCATAACGGTTTCAGGATTTAATTGTTGTATAGTCTTTATTAGTTCTTCATTTTCTGTTAATTTTTTATCAATATACTTTCTTAACTGTTCATTCTGTCGGTCTAATGGTCGTATAGAGTTTTTTAATGATACAAGCTCCTGCTTCAGTTTTAATATTACTTCACCATTTTCTCTTATCTTGGTTTGCAAATATCCTAGTTCACTCATTTTTTCATCTCTTTATTTTACTTATCTAAAATAAACTTTCTATATTTATCAGATAATTTAAAAGCTCTTAATACAGATTTATCTGTTTGGACAACATAAACATCAACCATTTCTAATTTAACTAAAACACTTAATATTTTTATTAATGTTCTTTGATCTGTTTTTATTTTTCTAGCAATAGCCCCAGGGAATAAACTAATATCTGGTGATAATTTAGAAAGTATATCTATTATTTGTGGTATTTTTTCAACCGATGAGCCCATGTTTTCATCTCCTTTTTTACTTATCTAAAATCAAGTCATTGTTTTTTGCCTTGCTCGTTCTATTTTTAAGAGATATTGTTGGGTGTCTTTTGGTAAATCTTTAACATCTACCAATTCCAACTTTCCATTTATAAATTGGTTAACTTCACCGCAATATAAACAAACACTAATATCTCCTTCTTTGGGTTTTAATGCATCATCATCAATATTAGAATGCTCATCTAATTTTTTGCCACAATTTCCACAATTCATTTATCTCTCTTCTTTTTGTGTTTTAGAATGTTTTTTTCTATTATAATTATTTTCTCAATTAGTCCTTCATTTACTCCGGACATATATCCTTTCATGTTCTATCTCCCACCAACAGGTTTTTTATCTATAAAATTGCTCCAAAAAGTAGCCTTCATTTCACTGCCTTTCAGATCCGGTATTATTTCTAGGTGTAAAAACACATCGCAATTCATACAAGAACCATGTCCACTATTAAGCCCCATTCTCATAGCTACCGATGTATCTGCAGATTGTTCAAACATACAATTGGGGCAGGTAAAGTTATATCTCGGTAAAAGTAGATCATGTTTTTTATACCATTTATTCCTGCAACAAACACATACATCAACAGTGTTTTTCATCCCCGATCTAATAGTTCTGGGCCTTTCAACGAGTTTAACATCTGTTCTTTCACAATCATGACAACAAACTTTCATTTTTTTCTCCTTTAAACTATATCAATCTAATTTATTAAATCACATCTTACCGCATATATTTTCTTTAGAAGGTTCTAATTTATCTTTACAATTATCACAAACAAATACGCCACGTTTACTAATAACATGACCCAAAACACCACATAAATCACATTTTTTAATCATTGTCATCAACTCCTAACGATTTCATTTTTTTTTCTCCTACCACGTTTTTTATGATACTCATTCAATGTTCCAGACTCCAACGCATCAAGATAACCAGATAGTCGTTTAACAGGTTTCCTGCTTTGGTTGATCTGTTTAGTTCTAAGCCGCTGGAAGTTTTCAAAGGTTATTTTAGTCATGGTTTTTTCTCTCTCATTTATTTTCATCAGTTTTTTAAATTTATTACTACTTGTTTATTTTCAAGTTCATTCCAGTTTTGTTTATTTTTCCATCTTTGATATTCTAAATTTGGAGAGAAACAGGACATATCTTCTTTTCTAAATTGACAACGTGTAGACCAATTTTTAAGATATTTTTCTGTTGCTAGGCTACAAGTTCTACAACATTTATCCATCTTCTATCTCTCTTTTCATTTTTCATCAACTCATAGTATATCCCAATACAAAAAACATTGTCCCCACCAAGACCAATATCCAGAAATATTTAAAAGGCGTTGCATAGATAATTCCCTCTACATTTTTAAACCCGATCAGTCTAAGTTTCATATTATAATTCTCCATTAATATATTTAGAAACAAGATCCCCATTAAAACCAATAAGATGGATGCAATAGATCTCACCCGAATAACCATCATCTGGATCGGGTTTATTCAAATGTTTTATTTCCTTTATCCAATCATCAACAGATTTAAAACCAGAATAGGGAGCAAAAACTTTTAATTCCAAAGGAGTAGGATATGTTAATTTAAACAAAGTTGAAACAATGATATCACCTAGTTTTTTACCGCCACGTTTATATGTAAACCATTCCTTCCCAAGCTTCCTCGTTTGCCCATCCGATCTAAGTAAACGAAAAGTATAAACAATTCCAGAGTCGAACAGTTCTTTCAATGCTTTATCTGATTGAAATATCATTACCATACATATTACTCTTCCATTTCTATTTCTCTTTTAGAAGTTATTCTATCAACTTTATCTTCCACATCTTTTGTATTATAAATCTTGGGTTCTGCATGATATTGTTTTATGTGTTTATTTTCTACAGGTTCGGGTTTCGTTTCTACTGGCTCAAGTTCTACAATCACTGGTTTTTCAACATCATCTAAAACTCCTATGGCGGTGTCTATAATGTCTGTTTTTTCTATTGTAACTGCAGGTTTTCTGCCGGGGTGACGATTAAACTTTACGTTGCTTTTTTCCATTCCACATACTGCAGATATAATTGCAGCACAGATAGGAACTAAAAAACCGATAATCATCCAAGCATCAGCAGACAACCCATATATCCACGTTACGGGATATGATTGTGCTGTTGTATACATGCTTCCTGGAAGATATATTGCTAAACAAATAAAAAAAGCAATTAAAATTGCATTTCCGGTTCTCATAATTTTATCTCCTTATATCTTATATTTTTTATTACAACACATGTAATATAATCTACTTTTATAAAACCATCGTTTATATTCTTAGCCAATAGGAGATGGCAAGCGTGAAGGCCTTAATATCTTATGAACACAAGTTGAAACCCCGAGATAACAGGCGACTCACCATCTCCTGTAATTAGAATAGAAAAGAAAGATATTAAAATTGCTGTTGTTTTTTTTCTCCTTATCCTTCTCCAAGGCCTGCTCCTTTTTTCCCTTCCGCCAATAATAAAGTTCCACAGCAAGCCAAGATACGATCAAAGCAGCAATTAATACCCCTACAACAAAGTCATCTGTTCGCATTAATATTATACAACAATTAGTTTTTTATAAAACTTATGTATTTACTAGATGCAGGGTGGTCAGGCGTGAAAAAACCAATTATTATCTTTTCGTTTTTTTCTCCCTTGTCTGATCACCTAACACCCCCAATGAGTTACATATAAGGTACATATCTGGTATTTCTTTTTTTGTTTAAATATCAATTTTTATGTAGTGCATTAATGTGTTACATACTTTTATATATCAACCAACAGATTAAGACAAGTGGAAATGAGGACGGGATACTTACCTGGAGGCGAGGTTTTTACAGTCGCCCTCGTCTCCTTTCACAGTTTTTAAGGAGAATATTTGATTAAATCGGTTAATTTTATGTATATAAAATAAAGTGATTTATAAGGAGAAACGGTCTTAATTATGTTACCTGTTTACGTTATGATACCTAGGTATCATATCGTAATTAGTTGGGGTGGGGGAGAAGATTCTCTCGAGTTCCACGCCTTTACCTTCATAATCGCCCTTTGGATCTTAACCATTTTAATCTATTTTTTCCACAATTAGTAATATCGAAGCGATAAAATCTTCCACCTGTCTCTTTAACATTGATTGGTGTTCCTATTAGATGCCCATGTTGAGCTAATGATTTTAAATAGTGGGATGCTTGCGTTCTATCCATGTTGAATTTTTGAGAAACTAAGTCGGATGTTGCACTATTTGTTTCAGCGAATTCTAATACTTGATCTGTTTTTCTTTTTTCATCCATTAAAAGATTGAAACGTTTAGTTGTTTTTAAAAATTTGCATTTATGGAATATCAGCTGATTATAATACCAGTTCTTTTTATTACTAAAAAGAATGGTTATTTTTTGAAAGAAAAAAATATAGTTTTTTTGTGTTTTTTTGGCTTAGAAAAATAGGGACAAGCAATTAATCCAAAATTATAATCTTTTAAAATCTGGTTAAAATGATTGTATCTTGATTTCGTCTCCTTATCGGTTAGTATCTCAATTGTTTTAGGAACTGTAATTATTATTTTATTATATCTTGCTTTACTGAATAATCTTGTCAGTATATATGGCAAGTCATTTGAAAAAGTCTCACATTCTATAAGATGTATATCATATTTTTTAACTGCTAAAACATCTGTTTTCCCCATCAATCTAGTCGACTCAAATTCTATTTTGTATCCTTGTTCATAAAATTTTTGTGCTGAATAAATTTTTAATATTTTGTGAAGGGGGCTTTCTAGTTCTGTTCCTCTATAAATTTTTTTTATCTCTTGTGGTATCTGATTTATATCTATATCAAAATCTTTTTGTATATCTAAGAAAGATGTTTTGTTTTTTATGTTGATATTATCTTTCTCTATTTCTTTTTCTAAGTTTCTTATTTTATATTGATGGCGGTTATTTCCTGTGTTGGCTTGGTTTCTCCGTCTGCAGGTTACATATCCTCTATAATATAGTTCTCTTAAAAGATTAGAAGCGTATGATATTGAAATATCTAAATACTTTTGTATATCAGGGGAAGATGCGGTATTGTTTTCTGAAATAAAAAATAAGGTTTTTTCATAATTATTTCTATTTTTATTAGGATAAAGATTTTTGTTTATATCTAGCATATAATCAAGTAAATGGATGGTTTTTGTTTTTATAAAACTTGGCAATTCAATAGGATATTGATATGTAATTATCATTCAGTTTACTGAATGTTAAAAAAAATTTTAGAGCAATTTCAAGAGAGGTGAACCCAGTAAAAATCAAAATATTTAAATACCAAAAATCAAAAACGCAGTTACATTTAAATAGGAAGAGGGCAGATTGGGTATCCGGTTGTGTAACCGACTAGAAAGCGAACTGTTTTTTTAGTACGAAAGCGAGTGTAATTTTAGGATCAAAACAAATGTCCTACAAAACGTAAGACACTTTTTTAAAATTGTGTAAGACAAAACGTAAGACATAAAAAAATCATACATCAATTCCTTCCTCTCACATAAAATCTCTAACCATTTTGTTGGCATTACCAAAAAGGTCAAGTCAGGATCTGCATAGGTACTCAGACTAGTACTCAAATCATGATTTGTATAGGTACTCATATTAGTACCAAAATATGAGCGCCTATATCTATGTCCATATATTTACACATCAATTATTTTAAACTTGATCCTGCCCGGGGCCAGTTGGAATGCTTTACCTTCTTGGATAAGTTTTGCAAGCGCCATCTGTATTTCATCAGATGTGTAATTAGAAAAACGTCTCTCAACTGTAAGTGTTAGGATGCTAGATTTAAACCCGGCGTTGACTGCATAGTTATATATCGCTTCATCAAGTGATGCCCCATTGGAAAATCTTACAGGTTGTGTTTCTTCTTTTATAACTGGTTTTTCCTCTTCATCATCTGCACTCTTGATCGTGATATTGATCCTTGATTTTTCGTTATCTTTTTTTTTAATTTTAATAAGCATCGTTCCATCTGGTGTTTTCTCTTCTTTAACAAGATTATTATCAACTAAATATTTTATATATTTGCATTTGTATGCGTTAGCCGATGGATTTGAGATTTCCTTTTTAAGAACATCATGAAAATAATTATACAAAAAATTACACAAGTCTTTTTTAGTAAACTTATCAGGCAGGTTGTTATCATTCATTATTTCATCAACTATTGGTTTGTAAATATAGACTGTGGCGTTCTTTGCTAGGATCTGGTCTTTTGAAAATAGGCCATGCCATTCTTGTTTTGATGATTTACTATGTTTTGTTTTTTTTATTTTAAAACGATAGGCCCTATCATAAATTGCTTGCTCAGAACGATTTGGAAGTTTTTCCTGTTTGATCACAGGGGCAGTCATTGTGGGATAATATTTTTTTATTATTTCATCATCTTCAGCTGTCCAAGCATCATCAGGTTTTGCAATATCGGGTTTTTCTGATGATTCAATGATTTCTTTTCTGGAAACTTTCACGAACATCCCTGAGTTTCGGTCAACTTTTATTTTTTTGTTCATCAACAGGATCTCCCTATATCGGCCAGCATACGTGACAAGCGTTTTGTGTTTAAGTTCACGTTTTGCTTTTACCATGTAAAAAACTTTGATAACATTATAAATATTATCGAAATCAAATTTGTCTGGTAATGTTTCAAGTAGATGTTCATAGACCCTTTTGTAGATTGCAGCATTCTTATAGCGATACATTACTTCTTTAAACGGTGGGATTCCGGATTTAACATAATCTGGTATTTTTGTTTTTTCAATTTCGTTGTTAATCTCAGAAAAAGGAATAATTGTTTTTTCAGCGAATTTTTGTTGAGATAAAAATTCATCATTGCATCTTTTCTCTATTTCTATTACTCCATCAATGATATGTGATAGTGTAAAATTGTCTTTACATGTCTCTAGTTCTCTTTTCCATATGCCAGCAATGATATCTCCATTGTCTATTGTTTTACCAACCTCATCCAGATAAAAATTAAGTTTTTTCTGTTCCTCTTTAGTCCATTCCTCGTTAGATATGTCGTTAAAACAGTTCCTCGCAACGAGCCTATATACATCTAGAAATTCTCTCATCTTGTATCTCTCAATTATATGTAACACAATACGAAATTATAAAAGCATCGTTATGTATCTATTTTTTTATGGTAGGAAAAATTTTAACTCTCGAAGAGAAAAAACAACGTGTTTTTAGCATAGGAAAAAAACATATTTGGTTGCAGTGTCCTATGTGTAATAAGATGATACCACAGGCTGTAAAAGTAGATCAAGATAATAAACCAAGTAAGACCAATGAAAAAGGAGTGTTTTATAAAAAAATAGATGGTGTGTTACAACGCAGATTTAGTGGCCCAGATATGGATTATCTGCCTGTCCATGCACGGTATTTAGGTGGGAGGCTTGGATCTTATACAAAACCAGAGGAATCAATGTCTGCTAATATTTTAAGAAGGGTGGATCATGATTTGTATAAAGATTTTTTATATGCCATACAGAAGGTAAATAATATTTTTCATCTTTAAATAAAACCAGGATGCAAAAGTTTTTATCGGAATATTTATTGTCCAGCCCGGTGAGGAACTGCAATAAAACATATATTCCTCATTTTTTGCACCCGGGTCTTTATATGTAATGTTTTAATAATTTAAAAATTTATTTGAAGGTGGGATCTCTTTAATCATACTTCAGGTGGAAGAGATCATGGAATGAGACCCCACCAGTAGCATCGGGAGTGATCGAACCTCCAATCCCTGGGCCATGAACCCAGTGCGATACCATTTACGCTACGATGCTAATCATCTATAATAAGAGGTTCTTTTAGGTGAAATAATCCAAGTGACCCCTTATATCTAATTGGATATATTTCATTAATGTCTGTAAATATAAAACCTTTTTGTTTCCCATCAAACCACTCAGGGTTGTTATGATGCCGGTCCTTGTATTGTTCAAAATGTTTCTGGCCGTTGAAATCTATGATATCATATATGTAGGCATATCCTTCTATCATTCCTTTACAGAAAGAGTCTTGTTTTATGTTTTTAAAAAATCCTTTTGTTTTTAGATATTCAAAGCCAGGCTTGTCGAAATGTTTACTGGATTGGAGTGCCACCAATCCACGGTATGATGTATTCCATGTCCGGATCTCAATATCTTTATAATAATTTATGATCAGCCAAAGCCACGGCTGTTTTATTGATAGCCCTCGTTTGATTTCTATTGTCATGTTTTCCTAAGTTCAACCTTATCTTCATCAAAAATATATTTCATTTGGTTAAATGATATTAAATCATTTCTGAATAATACAACAGCTAATTTTTCAATCTTATCAATTATTTTAGTTTTTTTCATCATATCCCCTTAATCAATTACTAATTTTTCTTGTTTCGGGAAATCAACCTTCATCATATCTATATCATATTTTTGTGCTTTTTTCATTTTACGAAAACGGGCTATTGTCTGCATATCTCGTTTTGTTTTTATTTTGTTACACGGGATACAGAGTGTTTGCACATTATCTAGATCGAACTCAGCGCCACCAACTGCTATCGGTGTTATGTGATCTCCTATAAGTTTAGAACTATCAGCATATTCCTGTCCTTTATGTGGCGGATACTTTGCAATGCAGGCAAATCTTTTCCCACACCATACACAGCTATAATCATCACGTTTAAATGCCTGTGCTCTAGTTGTAGCCCATGATTGTATGCTTTGGCTTCCATCCTCATAAAATTTTTCAGAACATGTCTTGCTGCAACATGTCCAACTCGTTCTACGTGTCCATTCAGTTTTTGGTTTACCACATACAGGGCATTCTTTGTTTTGCATTCTTTGTTTTGCTAGATCCGAATAGTTTCTGACCCATCCCTGTCTTTGTTTTAACATTTTCTATAGACCCCTATCCAGCTTCGCTTTTAAAAAATAAACAAAACCTCTGATGTCAAAAAATATGGGACGAGGAAGAAAGGGAGGAGAAAAAATACGATTCAAAACTCGAAGAAGAAACAAATACTTATCATTTAAACTAACATTAACTGGTGCTGGATCAAAAACAGGAACTTGACAACCAATAAAATCACAAAGATTTTTTATACAGAGAGGCATTTTTTTAAACTCTGAAAAATCATAGACATAAACATCTTTGAAACTGTGTTTTAACTCTTCAACAAGTTTTTCAAAGTTTAAATTCTCATAGTCAAATAAATTGTAAAACCAGTAGTTAAAACTATGATACTCACCATACTGAACCAGCAGATTATAATAACTTTTAATCCAACTCTGTTTATCTCGTATACCCATAATTATTTTTGCTTCGGGGTATCTCTTTTTTAGTTCTTGTATTGTTATATCAGTAGACCCATGTTTGATACCCTTAAAACTTACATATTCGAGGAGAATAATATATCCCTGTTGTTTGAGTTTAGAAAATATCTCATTAAAGAGGAAAGTACCTCCTGTTTTCCTAAGTCCAACATATATAAATATTTCATTCATCCTTTAATATCCACCAGTAAACAACGATTCCTATTAGTTTTGATCTACCAAAACATTGTTACTTGGATGCCTGCTTTTCCTATAAATATTGGTTCAGGATCATCTTTAGTCCATGTTTCAATATGATATCCATATGATTTGACATTATGTATTTTAGCAAGTTCTTTTAAAGATTTTATAATAACTTCTTCTCTTTCTTCTCTATGATCTCTTGTATCTTCCATTTTATTCAACTCCTGGATTATATCCAACTTCTACATAATGCACAAGCAACATATTTTTTGCCTCTGATTATAACTTCCTGCACATCAATTTCTCTCCAACCACATACACCACATTTTTTCATTATCATCCTATTTTATTATTCCTAAAATAAACAATACAGCCCACATAGATCCAGAAAACACTTGAGAAATAAATGATAATTTTAGTTTCATTGTCCAGAAGCAAAATGCTATAATATATAGGCCGACCATAGTATTAAACGATGTGATAAGATTTACAGTCATACCATCTAATGAGTCGATTACCATAGGTATCAACATGAAGCCAAATAAGAAACCCACGATCATTATTACTTTATCTTGCCATTTTTCCATATTGATTATTCCCCTAATTCGATGACACATATCTTCAAATCAAGTTTTTTAGTCAATATATCAATTTTTCTCCAAGCACGTTTTTTTTCTTTCTTACTATATGGCATGTTTTTTCCCTCTAAAACAATTTTTTAATTTCTTTTTCAAGTGGCCTGAGATAATGATAATTAATCATCACATCCTTAATCATCTCAAGCGGGTAAACCTTATATAGAACGCTAATATCCTTAAGACCTGTAATTGAATGACCTGAAATAATTTTAATATAATTATCATCTATTTTTCCTTTATATTTTTTTTCTAACTTAGGATGTTTTGATACACTGGCCATATTTGTATTATACGCCTCTCGGCCTAGTTTAGTCATTATCTTGGCATCCATCTTTTCTGAATATTTACTCATGCACTGCCAGTAACGAACCTCAGTAATATTCAAAAGCTGATTATTTCTAAGATATTCTTCTATAATAATCTCTCGAGTAAAATCATCATAATAATTCATTCTTTCAACAGTTGTTTTCTCAGTGATAAAATGAAGGCTGTTATCATCGACATCTATCATACGTGGCTCTATTTCTACAAGTTCACCAACCCTGCATCCAAACCAGGTAATAGCCCATGTTCTCCTGAAATTATAATGGTTCGGGTCTTTGCGATCATTAAGCTGTATTCTAAAAAGTTTTAACAGTTGCTTAGTAGAAACGGGTTGTCCTGTTTTAATCTTCTGTACAACTTTAGGTTTTTTCATTCTAATAATATTTGTAAGCCTAACTCTTTCTCTTAGAATAACATCTAGCTTGTTTCCACGTTTACCGATCATGGTTGCATCTGTTTCCTCTAAAAGCCACCGGGCAAACCTCTGCAATACTATTATAAATGTAGCGGCTGAGCTATTAGAAGTCCATGATCCGCTCTGTATCTTACTCTTATAGTAACTCTGCAGATCTATTACTTCAAAATTATGAATGTTTTTCCCTTTATCAACAAGATAATTTTCAAAACAGTTAAGAAGCGAAGTATAATATCTCTTTGTTTTAGGAGTAAATTCCTGATCAAGATATCTTTTTAATATATCGCTCATGTTTTTATTCCTCGATAATTGGCTGGATAGATACAACATCAGCTATGTGTTCTACACGATCAAAAGGAAGTGCAGTCCACATTTCACCATCAGAAAATTCTATGGTGTGAGTCCCTGTCATATTTTCAAAATCGAACCATTCCCAGTAGAAACGCCAGGTATCATTTCCTGTTTTTTCCCATTTATAAACCTGTACAAAACTATTATTTACACCGAACCATTGGCTGGGTGGTTCATTAATATTATTTATTTTATTGTAGTCATATCCTTTTTCAAAACCACGATCATATGCTAGTCCTATAGAAACGATATATGTCCCAAGTATTGCACAGATTACCCATGCATACAAAAGCTTTTTATGTTTTTCAAAAAATTCTTTTATTTTCATTCTATTAACCTCTTTACAAAAATTTTTTCATTAACTTCTGTTTCATCAAAAAATAAAATCCCCCATCCATATTTATTAAATATTTTTTGACGTTCTCTCTTCCACACATCTAAATCGTGTCCTTGAAAACATTTTTTTGTTTTAAATCCTCTATAAAATACTTCAATAGCTATTTTTTTACCATTAATATTAACAAAATCAGGATTTTTATTTTCAATAAAAAAAGCACCATTACCAACATACACATATGGTAAGTTATATTTATTTATTAGATCAATAGCTTTACTTTCTAACGATGATGGTATTCTTCTTCTCAATCTCTTTCTAATAAGTTCTTTTGATTGTTTTTGTCCTTTTTTTCTTAATCCATTTTTTATTTTTAGTTCTTGTGCTTTTTTTATCCCATACATCTCTTCATATGTTTTTCCTTTTTTTGGAGACAGCATTCCATTATAAAATAATTTTAATTTTTTCTTTGTTTTTTCAGAATGAGTTTTTCCATAGAAGGGATTATTTTTTCCTTTTAGAGCACAAGAGTGACATTTATTGGCATTTCTACTTATTATTTTTCCACAATCAGGACAATTTTTGTTATACGTCCATTCTTGTTTAAGTTGATTTTTACAATTTTCAGATCCGCAAGTAATCATCCTATTAAAATTTTTAATAAAATTCTTTCTATAAAATATTTTGCGACAATATTTACATTTTTTGCTTTCCATCTCAGCTGATTTATCCAATCCCATATTTATAGCCCTTCCATTTTAGATCCCATTTCACAAAGAGGGCAGTTTTTTTCAAATTTATAATCTGTATCTTTGAATTTATTAACCAATATATTATGTTCGCTGATTGTATGCGTTGTATCTGTTAAATCTAAAACACAATGGATCAAGGCAAATTTTTTGATATCCTCAAAAGAGATGGTTTTTTTATTTCCTATAATCATATGTGGTTTATCAATTTTCATAGTATCACCTCAAGGAGACCACTCATTTTAATGGGTGGAGGAATTGAGGTCTTGAACTTATGAGACAACCATCCAATCTTGGATAGAGCCCTCCCAATTCTTTTATTGTCCCCATTTCTAATCCAAACATTGTTTTTAGTCCCTCCACAAATCTGACCAAACTCACAAATTGCACCTTTCCTGATACCTTTGAAATTACCAGAAGAATAAGGATACCTAATACCATCTTTTGAAAACTGAGTGTCATGCAATCGCCTTCTCACAGGACGATAAGTATCATCAACAACAATAAAATCCCCAGACATTATTGTCACATCTGTTGCAAGAGTTAAAGCATCAGTGCAATGTGCAGTGAACTTCTCTGCACCTTTATCTCTAGTTTTCCTGTATCCAAGAACTTTTCGTTTTTTCTGTGTTTCGTGACCTTCAACTAAAACAAGTTTACAGCGTTCTTTTATCCAAGCATACATTTTGTTTTTAGCAACTTCCATAGTTGAAAAATTCTTCCCCCATCGTTTATCTCTATGATTGAATTTCACATCCTCTACTACCGATATATCGATAGGATAACATCTAAAAAGTTCTGATAGGGCTTTTAGCCTGCTTTGAAGTATGACCAACTGAGATGGTGCGATAAAACCATCTTTGTTTCTATTATCAAATCGTGCAGGTCGCCTCCTACAATTTCTAAACCTTCTAGCTCGCCTTAACTGTCGTCGTTCTGTAAGTTTTCTTACTACCTTCTTTTTATCGGGAAGTTTCCACATAATAGAAAGATTGTTTTCTTTTCCACAGACAACCGCATGACCTTCAAACTTTGTTCCAACATCATATCCATGTTTTGTTTCTGGATGATGGTTTCTTGTTTTCACTAACATCTTTATTCCAAATCTTCCAAACTTATTCCAGACAGATTTTGCCTGTTTGCCTTTCAATAGTTTCCTTGCTTTGGCATTTGTAGTCGGAGTCAATGGTTTTCCATCACCACCGATGACAAATACATTATGTCCAGACATTCTGGCTCCATTTCGATTAATTGAAACAGAGTTATACCCACTTTGCACATGGACATCAGGCTTAGAATCCTCCCTATGGTTAGGGGTATTTTGATTCGTGGAATTAAACGATTCTTCCGAAACGGTCAGAGTTAGTGAAGTGCCCTGACGTTCTTGTAGCCCAACATCCGTAGTTTCTGGCATATTTTTTACCTCAACTTGTGCTAGTCAACTGTTGCCTTACTGTCGTCATTGCAAGCCACCGATTTTAATCGGAGGTAGTTGACCTCATAATTCTATCTTTTATAGCGATTTCTGCTAATGTAAGATCCTCACCCTTGATCCAAACAACATGTTTGCATTCAGGATTGGTGCAGACCTGTTCCTTTGGAAAAATATTCATATCCGATCCACATTTAGGACATGTATTGTTTACCATGCCATTATCCCTCTTAGATATCTAATGCTGTTCTGATGTTTTTTGTGGCTTTCAATAGCTTTTTATCGTTTGTTTTTGCTTCCAACCGCGTCAACTCTTCATCAATTGCTTCTTCAATTTCCTTAATATTTTTTTTCATCCTTATCTTTGCTCCTTTATATTTTTCTCTACAAAAGAAAGAGATATGGGCATAAGCCCAAGTTTAGTTTTTGTTTTTCTTCATGACCCGTTTTATGATGGTAATAATTCGTGGTGTATTGTATATGTTCCCGGCATTAATAATGCATCGAGTTTATAACAGATACAGAAATCTAGTGTTTCTTCTGGTTCTAATGTGAATGGCATTTTAAGGTCTGGTTTTTCACAGTTGCATTCACAGAAGTCACAAGTCAAATCTACTGTTGCTCCACTTGCGCCAGCGCTTGAATCAGTTGGTTCCCATGTTGCACGGCAATCTGTTATTCCACCGTATCCGCCACCAGATGTTGTTGGCTCTATTGGACCCCATCCAAGCAGATTATGTCCTGCTTCTGATGTTGTATCTCCAATATCTACACTGTCACATAGAACTGAGCCTTCTCCACAATATAATGCAATTGAATCAACTGCTAGTTGACCATATGTTGAATGACTTGCCCAGGGTGTATTTGCAGTACAGTCTACTTTAACTGTATGCGTTCCAAAGCAAAGTATCTGATATGGTGTCAAATCAATTGTATGCGTTATCCAAGTTTCTGTACCTGTAGTTACATCATCATATGCATATACAAGTTGGCTATCTACATAAACTTCGAAGTCATCATCTGTGTCAGCAATACCATCTAGAACATCTATTACCAGTTCATCAAGATAACATTTCTGCTTGTACATTACTTCAATTCCATCAAGATTTGGAGATCCCCATTCCGTGAAAGTGAGATCTATTGCTTCACAACCATTGTTTGTTACATAATGTTCATAACAATAGCAACACCCTGCTTTTGCATCTGCTATATTGTGAGTTATTTTCTCGTTGTAGTTGTTTCCATCAAGCTGTACACTTTGTGTAACAGTCATTGTTGTTTCTACTTTGTTGAAGTAGGTGAGTAATGTTGCAGATGCTGTGATCATTAATGCTCCAACAAGTACAGCCATAACCATTGCAATTGTTCTTTTACGAACTGCATGGCCTTTCCTTTTTGGTTTTAGATCGTCTACATGTTTTTCAATTTCGTTTATTTCCATTTTTTTTCCTCCTTATTTGTTTATTGGTCCAGTAGACCCGCTTTCTTTTTCATCTGAGACTTTTGTCTCGTCTAGCACCTGCTTTCTTGTTCTTGAATTAAGAACCCAGAATACATAACAAATAAGCCAACAGAGAATACAACAAAGAATACATATTATTATAATGAATATGAAATAAGCATCTGCCCAAGAATATTGCTTCTCCGGTTCTGCTTCCCCTGTTGCATCTTCTTTTATGATCGCTGTTAATTCATCGATGGTATTCTGCAACATAACAATCAAAGGTAAACATTCAGTACAATTGGCCGTCTGATTAATCTGATCATATAGTTGCTGGATGATTAATAGCAACTCATTTATGCGTGTAAGATTTTCTATAATTATCTCTTTATCTTTATAGATTGTCGTTGTCCCACCGGATCTGTATTTGATAACTTCCTCTATATCAGTGAGAACGACTGTATTAATAATATAATTATCGGGCATAATATTAACTGCTACTTTAATAGTCATGTCAACTGTTTTAGGTATGTTGGGGATGAGTATGATGGGGTTCTCAGAATAGGTAACATTGATCCCCTCTCCATCAGGATCAATATTTGTTTCAATGAATCCTACAACTGGGGCTTCACCCCTCCACGTAATAGTAATCGGCTCAGTGGCCACGCCTCCCCCGACTAAATTAAGATTTATCGCAGGGGGGCTTATTTCTATATTAGCAGATGCAACTCCACTACAAAATAGGATGGTGACCGCCATTATAAAAAATATTTTTAGTGTTTTCAATTAAAAATCACCTCTTTAAGTAACATTCTACTTTCAAATTCTAATTTCCCATGACAACTCTTACAACAAGTAATAAGATTTTCTAACTGATTCGCTAATTTATAATCTTCAAGACCAAAAAATCCAAAGGGAATAATATGATGAACGCAAAGAGCTTCAGTGCTACCGCAACGTTGACAAGTATATTCATCTCTTCCCAATGCTCTTTCTTTTTGTATCCGCCAATTACTGCCTCTGGAATTTATATTATTACCAATCCAATTATGATTATTTTCACCTGATAAATTTTCAGACATCCATTTACTTTTACATGTTTTATTACAAAAATGATGATTATACAATTTAATTCTTGATGGTGCTCGTGAAAAATATTTTTTACAATAATCACACACTACCTCTTTTTGTTTCCAACTATGGCTTTTTTCTCCAACTTGATTTTTACTCATCCATTGATTATAACAAGTCTTACAACAAAAATGATTTTTATATTGTTTCAAAATAGAAAATGGTTTGATTATTTTATTACCACACCAATCACATGTTACTTCAACGAGATTTATTCCTTTATTCCAAGAGCCGTTCTTTTTAGTATTTTGAAGATAACAATCAAATGAACAAAAATATTTTTTAGATTCTCTTGATCTGATTATCCCCTTGTGTCGTTCAAATATTTTTCCACAATTGAAACATTCTAATTGTATTTTTGAATATTGGCTTTTACATTCAAAACTACAAAACTTAGCACTTTCAATTCTTTTTTTTCTTGTGATTGTAAATGGTTTTTTACAATTTATGCAAATTATAGTTTTTTTCATTGTTTTCTCTTTTTACTATATTCATCGAGTTTTTTCCTGATCAAGAAAACCATAGCTTTACGTGGAATAGGAATCAACCTTTCAACAGCATTACGACAAGCTTTCCTGGTAACTAAAGTACGCGCAAAAGTTCTTTTTTGTTTTCTTATTTCCTCAAAATCAATAATTTGCTCTGCTGCCCCAAGGCCAGAAGTATGTGTCAGGTTATCTGTTGCTTCAGCAACGCAGTAATATGTTAAATATTTCTGCATGCTCTCAGGATCTTCAATAATATGACTATCAAACTCTACTATTTTTACAGTAATGTTTCCCATGTCTTGGGCAATAAGGTCAACGAGCTCTGCGCTAGGTTCGACATGTGTTTTACTTCCGAACTTCATCTCATGCCAAAGCAAGCCCTCACCAAGTTTCCCAGGATCATGTGATGCATCAATAATACTATCAAGCTGTATACCCACATCCATCAAACGAATAATATCACGTTCAGATCCACGTAGCAGCCCATCGGCTTTTTTACCGGATGCAGGAACTATTGCTTTTGTTTTTGTATCTGTTTTTTTATTCCCTGTTTTCTCAGGCCTAAAAAAAGTATACTCTTCCATCTGCTCCACATCTTCACGGGGTACACTTTCATAGCCACCGGTATCCCCATCAATTTTAGATGCATATGCAGATCCTGCTTTTGCTTTTCTAAAATCCCAAAAGAAATTGATATCATTAATTGTATTTTTAAAATAGAGACCGGGCTTATCTTCTTTCTCAGCAAACCCCATTCCCTCAAGCTTTACTATTGTTTCTTTTGGTAGTTTATCTTTTTTGACATTCTTTTCTTTATCAGCTTCATTATTATTTCCAATACTTTGCTGTACCATTTTTCTTTTCAACTCCTAGAATGACGTTAGCTGTAAGGCATGTAATACAACACCCTTTTATAAAACCTTTTATTTTTTATTACAATAAAATATAAAGCTATACCGATTATCAATGCTAACTTGACTATCAGTACTGACTATTAACACTGACTATCAGTACTGATTATTAGTATTGACTATCAGTACTGACTATTCGCCTTGATAGTTATAAACAATAATCCTTTGCAAACGTTTTAATCGATTAACTGTTTTATCATTATAAATAACATGTTTTTTACCATGAACAAACTTATTCTCAATTTTTAAATCTTTAAGGACGTAACCCACTTTTTGACAATCATATCTAAAATTTCCAGAGTGTTTTTTCTCAAGTTGCATATCACACAAATCCGCTATTTCAGTAATGGATATATTTTTTAATTTTCCGCTTTTCTTTGATACGGGTATGTTAGAAAGTAAAATATCTGTCACTTTTTTATGTAAATCAGTAATCTTTTCTATTTCATTAATAATTCCTATTGAGTTAAAGGTTGTCTCCATTTGGCTATAAATATTTTTCATTTCTTTTATAATATCAACCAGATCCCCTATTAGATACCTATGAGCTTTTCTATGACATTTTTGGCATAAAAAAATTGTTTTTTCCCATTTTGGATTAATGCTCCTCGGAACTGTGTGGTGTTCTTCTATTGTATCATTATCTCTTTCTCTGCAAAAAATACATTCTTTCATATAGTTACCTACTTTGTTATAGTAACTATCCACCCATATTTTAAAACTGTGTAACTTAAATTATTGAAAAAAAGCAAAGGTTTTAAATATAATATACTTTCAGGTGCATGCCTGGGTTAATGGTTTGGGTTAATGGTTTGGGTGAATACCTTCCTCCCGTTGCGTTCCTACTTCATATACCTGCTGTGGTGCACATACATACATTAATAGATTATAAACTATATAATATAATTAAAGAAGCTAGTAAAACCTTAAACCCAAGCTCGCTGGCGTACCAATAAAAGTATCCCAAGTATGCAAGCTTACCCGTTGGGTATTAACCCAACCCATTAACCCAAACCATTAACCCAAAGTAGTAATTTAAAAAATATCATATATAAAGCTTTCTAAAAAATTACAATTTTTGTTGATGTTTAATCAGTTTCCTTTTCTGCCCATTAATATACAGCTGTGCCAGCTCACAATATTTTGGATTGATATCAAACATAACATAATTTAAACCAAGCTGTTTCGCAACCCGGCCAACTGTCCCACGTCCACAGAACGGATCAAGAACAACTCCACCCGGTGGAGTGCTTGCTTTTATTGGTTTAATAACAAGTTCCTCCGGAAACACTGCAAAATGCTCCAGATCTGAATTGTAACCTATAAATGGTTGTGTAGTAATATCCCAAAAATCACCAGGACATTTACCTTTGGGGCTACTATAAACTGCATTATATTTCGTTTCTGTTTGTGTCAGATCAAAAGTATCATCTAGACTCAATATTTTTTTAAGCATATTCCAATCAGCAACAGATGGGAAAGCAAACCCGCTTTCATCGTAACGAACCCAATGTCGCCATTTTGTTTTTGTAAAAACCCCATCTAGTTTTTTTTCAAAACCTTTAATCATTGTTTTAAGATAATTTACAAATTCTTTTTGTGTCGGCATATTTATTCTGACTTCAATAATCTCTGATTCATCCCGATCCATTCCTGCTCTCCAATTCCATGATTCAACAGTATCACCGGGATTTTTCCCTCCGGGATGATATTCTTTTGTATGCAACGGATCATTATAACTAAAATTACCAATACGTCCAACTGCGGCATCATGCTTAATAATATCCCCCGGATTTCGACCTTTGGGCTCTTTCTTAAAACTATCAATAATATTGCGTTTTATGTCAGATGGATTTTGACCTTTGGGATTATGCTTTCCATCTCCATGGTAATCGAGGTTTTTATCAGCACCCCATCCTCTCATTATATCTCCAGGGTTCTTTCCCGCCTGGTGACAATCAATATTAACATCCTTGCCACCTGAAACAGGAGTGGCGTTTTCTTTCCATGCTCGGGGCAGAGCATCAAATCCATATTTACTTCTTTTTAATGATGCTATTTTATGTGGTTCACGGATCGCATCAAGATCATAATAATATTTTTTTGATTTTACAAGATGAAAAACAAACTCATATGTATTATTTAATCGGTCTTTAGCTGATGATGGGAGGCTATTTTGTTTATGCCATATTATTGAATTGCGTAATATCCATGAACTAGCCTTTTTATGAAGTTTAAAATATTTTAACAGGTGAGGTGGTATTTGACTTTTTTTAAATTGGTTTGTCTTTATGTGGACACCCCCCATGACTTTCAGCCCAATTACAATTACGACACAAAACGGTAAAACCATCTGGATATTTTTCTTTTTTTAACCATTCATAGATATTAAGATTCATTTTCTTTAATTCCCGTCTATGCTTATTTCCATCTTTATTAATATGATGAATTGTTAAAAAAGTATAGATGTCCTCTCCACAACAATTACATTTTCCTCCATATCTCTGTATTGCTTCAAATCTCAATTTATGGTATCTTTTTGCATTCCCCTTCATACAACGAATGATTTCCTTCTCTCTATTTGCATAATAATACTTTCGTGAATATTCTCTTGTTTTCTCTCTGTTCTCGTTTTGCCATTTTTTCATTCGTTTGCAATATTGTTCCCGATGTTCTTCTCTCCATTTTTTACTATATTTTTTGTGATACTGCTTCCTTTTTTCAGGATCTTTATAAGGCATAATTGTCAGCAATCCATATGTAGTTTCATAATATTAACCCCTTCTTTTTCAATTCAGATAGAACGTATTTTTCATTCTCTTTACTAAGGTTTTTATTCATTTCGTATATATCGTCGCCATCATCCTCTTGTAGTGCTATTGTAACTCGCCAGGGGATTCCCATCAGATTTTTGTTTTTGTATGTATCTCCAAGATTTAAATAAAAACTACCGCTTTTTTTAAGAACACGTTTGATTTCTTGACCAACACCAACTATTTTATCAATATATTCTTGTGGATTTTTTTCAAGCCCAATCTGGTCTTCAACACCATAATTTCTAAGACCAAAGTAAGGTGGGCTTGTAATCACAACATCTATACATTCATCGGGTAGTGGGAACTTTTTTGTAACATCGTGATTGATTATTTTATTGATCCATTCTTCTTTCATCTGTTCCACTCAATCCCAATTTCTTTTGTTTTATTTTAAATGCACAATCATAAACATGCTTACCTAATTCAGGTTCAACACAATTTCTTAGTATCTGTCTTTTATTCACAATATCATAATTATCTATCGTTAGTTTTTTCCTTTCCTGTAATGTTTCAACAGTTCCATTTCTATGATTACGACTACCAATACTAAAAGAAGCAATAGAAAAGTTAGACCAAAAATAATGACTGCCAACATATTGTGGTTTAATCAAAGGATCATAAAAAGACCGGGTGTTTTCTACAACCCACCTTCCTTTAAAATAATTCTGCAATAATAATATTTCCTCATAGAGTTTCATATCAGGATAAATGGGTTTGGTATTTCTATTCTTGACACCAAGATTAAATCTAATCTGACTGTGTGTTTGGCATGGTGGGCTACTCCAGATAAAATCAAACTCGTTAAAATGTTCTAAAAGATATTGATGTGCATCTTCCATTATTAATTCGTCATTAGGAAAAAAATCAGAATATATCTTACCTATATTAAGATTTATTTCAACAGCCGTTACATCAACATCTTTCCATAACTTTCTGTTGCCACCAATGCCTGCATATAAGTTTAAAACTTTTTTCATTTTATCTTCTTCTATTTCATCCCATATTTTCTATAGAGATATTTCAAACGATTTACATTCTTTTTATTATGCAATGGGATAACATTTTGCCCATGAAGTTTCTTTACCTTCAATCTTAGCCTTCTAACAGCATAACCTACCTGTTGACCCATTTTCCTTTTTGCATCTGTATCCTCAACATCTGGAAACATCCGTTCTAATAAATCTTTATAATAAACATATTCTGGTGCATCCTCCATATCGCTTCCATCAATAGTTGTCTGACTTTCTTCTGAATCTTTGATAATCTTTAGTATATCGTTTTCTAATGTCCCGATGAGGTCCTCTTGCTGTTCTTTTTTGATATTCAAAGCATAATCTATAATGTCATCGTATTGCTGACCGATGTGCATAGCTGTAGAAATAAGTGTTCCAAAGACCTCTCGTAATCTTCCTTTTAAAACAAAACCCATCCCTAGATCTGTTGGTGGCCCTGTTTTATATCGATAGTTAAGCAGTTTTGTTTGCAGTTCATCTAGTTCATCTTGTATGTAATATAGTTCTGGGACTTCTGGTTCTGCTTGTTGCATTAAAATAGTGATTGATCGTGAGATAAGGGCAGCAGTGAAGTTTCTTTCACCTGCAAATGATTTAAAACCAAAATTTTTATATGAATTTATTTTTTCAGGATCATTATTGTCTGCTGCGGTGTATCTGCTACCAATACGATATGATGGTTTGACAAAGT
>Ga0307928_10000795_pt1 | contig 23843 bp, 29 predicted proteins | sample AceLakmetagen232_FD_201815 | JGI IMG/M metagenome (GOLD analysis project Ga0307928, IMG submission 201815) | Saline water microbial communities from Ace Lake, Antarctica - #232 | ecosystem: Environmental > Aquatic > Non-marine Saline and Alkaline > Saline | place: Antarctica: Ace Lake... | reverse complement strand
GGTTTTTAATTAGTTATATTTACGGCTGGTAGTATTTATGTTAATATTTAAAACTTGGAATAATTAAGATGCGGAAGGATAAGTAAATATTAGTGAGGAAGTAAGGATATAAAAATATGAAAAAAGGAATACATCCGGAATATTTTGATTGCACAGTTACATGTTCTTGCGGTAATACTTTTAAAACTAGGTCGACTAAAAAAGAGATAAGAGTTGAGATATGCTCAAATTGTCATCCTTTTTATACTGGCAAGCAAAAGCTTGTTGACTCTGGCGGAAGGGTAGAAAGATTTAAAAAGAGACTTGCAAAATCTAAAAAATAAAGAAGGGTGCTTAAATGAAAGTAAATTTGATTGAATACACCCGGGAACCAGAGAAAATGGTAGCAGTAGCTGCCAGGCTGTGTTATTCACCTGTTGGCGTAGATGAGCTTATGGATAAGCTTGGTGATGAAGATGCCAAAAAATTAGTCAGGTTTGTAATAAAAAGTGGTCATCACAGCACTATAGAACATATATATTTTACATTTGCTATAGAAGGCGTATCAAGAGCTTTAACCCACCAGCTGGTAAGGCACAGAATTGCTTCATATAATCAGCAGTCTCAGAGGTATGTGAAATTTAGGGATAATTTTGAATATATTACTCCACCTTCTATAGAAAAGGATAAAGATTTCAAAAAAAAGTTTGATAGTTTAATCTCAAATATACATGATACATATAAAGAGTTGCTGGATAGCGGGATTGAAGCTGAAGACGCAAGGTATATTTTACCCAACGCATCAGAAACAAAAATAATTGTAACTATGAACGGCAGAGAACTTTTACATTTCTTTACATTGAGGTGCTGCAACAGGGCGCAATGGGAGATAAGAGAGCTGGCAAAAAAGATGTTGAAACTGGTCAAGAAGGTTGCTCCGGCAGTTTTTGAAGAAGCTGGACCAAGTTGTCTCAGAGGCCCCTGTCCGGAAGGCAAATTTAAGTGCAAAAATCCCCCCAAAGCGAGTGATTTTGATGTCTGAGTCTGATGAAAAGTATCGTGTGGGCGGTCAGGCAGTTATTGAAGGGGTTATGATGCGCAGCAAGCACTTCTGGGCTCTGGCAGTGAGAAAACCTGACATGACCATATATACAAAACTTTTTAATGATGTTTCCTTAACCAATAAGAATAAAGTGCTGGGCTTTATGTTTATACGGGGAATAGCAGCACTTATTGATAGTACGATGCTGGGTTTTAAAGCTTTAAGCTATTCTGCAAATGAAGCAACGGAAGAAGAGGTAAAATTATCCAAAAGGGAAATGACGATATCAGTAATAATAGCGGTAGTATTTGCTATAGGTGTTTTTTTTATACTTCCCACAATTATTGGCAGAAGTTTTTCTGAATTTTTTCCCAGTGCCATAGTCTATAATCTTCTTGAGGGATTGATTAGAATTGGATTTTTCCTGATATATATATTAATAATCTCCCAGATAAAGGATATAAAAAGAATTTTTCAATACCATGGAGCGGAACATAAAACCATTCAGGCTTATGAAAATAATGAAGAGCTGAAACCTGAAAATGTCAGGAAGTATAGCACTATGCATGTAAGATGCGGAACCAGCTTTTTGATTATTGTAATGATAGTATCTATATTGATTTTTGCCCTTCTGGGAAAGCAACCAATGATTTGGCGGATTATATCAAGGGTACTTTTAATACCGCCAATTGCAGGTATTTCATACGAGCTTATAAGGCTTGGGGGTAAATTCAGTAAATATAAAGTGGTAAATATACTTTTTTACCCGGGGCTCATGCTCCAAAAGATTACTACCAGAGAACCCGATGACAGCCAGATAGAGGTAGCTATAAGTTCTTTTAAAAAGGTTATTGAAGCAGAAGAGGAGCTGAAGGCAGGTTAAATATGATAGCGTTACTGGATAAATTAAAATTATATGAAGATAATTATATAAAACTGGCGAAAAAACTCTCAAGTTCTCAAGTTGCTTCTAACCCTGGAAAATTAAAGGAATACGGAAAGAAAATAGCTGAAATTGAAGAGATTGTAACTATTGGCAGAAAATACAGGGAAGTTCTTTCTTCCATTAAAGAGGCAGAAGAAATGCTCAAGATAGAAAAAGAAGAGGAAATGAAAAGTTTCCTAAAAGATGAGCTTAAGGAAAATGATGACAGAAAACGAAATCTTGAGAAAAAGATAAAGTTGCTTCTTACTCCAAAAGACTCCAATGATAAGAAAAATGTTATAGTTGAAATAAGAGCCGGGGCAGGGGGAGACGAGGCGGCATTGTTCGCAGAGGTTCTTTATAGATTATATACCAAATATGCGGAAAGAAAGAAATGGAAATGTTCTGTGCTCAGCTCCAGAGGTCTGGGAATTGGCGGATTTAAAGAAATCATATTTGAAATTGGTGGAGAGGGAATCTATGGAACTATGAAGTATGAATCCGGAGTGCATAGGGTTCAGAGGGTTCCCGCTACTGAGTCGCAGGGAAGAATCCATACTTCTACTGCCACAGTGGCTGTACTTCCTGAAGCTGAGGAAGTGGATGTTGAAATGGACCCATCTGATTTGAAAATAGATGTTTTCCGTTCAAGCGGACCCGGAGGGCAGTCTGTAAATACTACAGATTCAGCGGTAAGGGTAACTTATGTTCCTACTGCTACGGTAGTAACCTGTCAGGATGAAAAATCACAGCTGCAGAACAAAGAAAGGGCCTTAAGAATTCTAAGAGCCAGGGTTAAAGAAGCGCAGGAACAGAAGCAGATGAGTGAGCAGACCGAAAGAAGAAGAATTCAGATTGGGACCGGGGATAGAAGTGAAAGAATTAGAACCTATAACTATTCGCAGGGCAGAGTGACTGACCACAGAATAAATTTGACTTTATACAAACTTGATGAAATCCTGGAAGGTGACCTTGACTGGTTAATAGATCCATTAAAAAGTGCGGATAATGAAAAGAAAATAGAAAAGATAGGGGCTTAGTTTATTTGCAAACATGGAATGTAAAAAGTGTTTTAGAATGGGCTATAAATTATTTTAAAAATAAAAATATTCCCCAGCCCAGGTTATCTGCAGAATTATTGCTTAGTTCAGTCCTTAATCTAAACAGAATCAACTTGTATTTAGATTATAACCGTATCTTGAACCAGCAAGAACTGGGAATATACAAGAAATATATCCTTAAGAGACTCCAGCATGTTCCTATTCAATATATTTTAAAAGAAGCATATTTTAGAAAAATAAAATTATATGTAGACAGCAGCGTACTTATACCCAGGTCTGAGACTGAACTTATAGTGGATGAGGCATTTAAACTTTTAAAGAGCAATTTAGGGCTGGGACAAATCAATATTTTAGAGATTGGTACCGGAAGCGGTGCTATCGCTATAAGTATTGCTTATGAGGTTGGCAGTGAATTAAAAATATCTGACTCCTCCTGGCGGATAATAGCAACTGAAAACAATACTGATGTACTGGAGATAGCAGAAAAAAATGCTAAAAGTATTCTTGATAGCAGCAAATTTGAGAATATGGAATTTATCAAATGTGACCTGGTACCGGAGAAGGATTCTGATTTTTTTAAACAGTACCAAAAAAAAATTAACTTTATAATTTCAAATCCTCCCTATATTTCTGAAGAAGATTATGGGAATCTACCCCGGGAAGTAGAAGAGTATGAGCCGAAGTCTGCTCTTCTGGCAGGTAAGACCGGACTGGAAGTATATGAAAAAATTCTTTCCAAAATCAAGTCCTATCTGTCCTCAGATTTATGCTATATTTTATTTGAAATTGATCCTAAAGTAAGCACCTCCTTAAAAGAGATGTCAGAAGATATCATCAGCCCGAAGGCGATAATAGTAAAGAAGGACCATAATCAGAGAGACCGTATTTTGATAATTGAAATGTAGACAAATGTAGAACACCAAAAACAATAATCCTAAAAATTAACCTTATTAACCTTATATGGAAACCTGCAGAATCTTTATATTATGATGCCTTTTGGTAATGTTTGTTTTTTTAAATTTTAATATGAAAGAATATATGCTGCTGCACATAAAAAAGTATATGAAGATTATACGCTGCCTGCCTTGCTAAGAAGAGGGCATTTCTACTTTGCTGTAACAATATCGTAGAATAACAACAAAATATTGCTTTAATGTTTGAAAAAAAATGAAAAATCATTATAATAAGTTTCTGCGGTAATAAAGATAATCGCAAATTTTCTAAAACAATGCGGGGTGGAGCAGTCTGGTAGCTCATCGGGCTCATAACCCGAAGGTCATAGGTTCAAATCCTATCCCCGCTACCAAATTTTGGGCTCTTCCCCAACAACGGGGCAACCACCCATTCTAACAGCATAGCGCTTTACGATACTTTTCAACTGGTGATAAGACAGGTCTTTTTATTTATGGGGTATTTTTATTAATATTAATTTTAAATTATAATTTAAATATGTTTTCAAAATATAAATATGCAAATTTACCTGTCATAGGTTTATTACTGGTATTAATCCTTTTTTTATGCATTAATTTTTCCGGGTGTACTCTCTCTTCTAATATTAAAAGCTTCTTTGAAGGGAAATTTTCAAATGATGCTGAAAAGGATGAGGCAGTTGAAGTTGTAAGTACATTTTTTAATTTGCTTGTAGATAAAGACTACGGGAGAGCATATGGATATATAAGCGATAAGGATAAATCCCGGGGTAATCTGGAGGATTTTTCTGGTGAATTTAAAAATGTTACAGATATTGTATCCATAAATATTAAATGGGTTGAAGTTAAAAACAATATAGCTGTGGTGGGAATGGATTTTACCGATTCTTATGATGGAGAAGAAAAGGTGTTTAAAGATATTGAAGTATCTCTTATAAAAGAGGAATATGGAGACTGGAAGATAGCATTCTGGAATTTATAAAAATTTAAGATAGAAAGGTAAAAATTGAAAGTACTATTTCTAGGAGATGTTTTTGGAAAACCGGGAAGAGAAATCTTAAAAAAGGAACTGTTGACAGTTATAAAGGAAAATGAGGTAGATATAGTTATTGCCAATGGGGAGAATGCAGCAGGAGGGATAGGGATCACTCCGGCAATTTGCGAAACATTCCTTGATATGGGAATAGATGTTGTGACATCAGGAAATCACATTTACAAGAAGAAAGAAATATATGATTATATTGTTCAACAGCCCAGGCTGCTGAAACCTGCAAATTATCCTCCTGGGACTCCCGGCAGAGGATACTACATTATTTCTGATAAAGGAAATAATAAAGTTGCTGTAATAAATATTTGCGGAAGGGTCTTTTTAGAAAACCTGGACTGCCCTTTCAGGTGTATTGATAAAATTCTGGAACATATAAAGGGAGAGACGTCAATAATAATTGTAGATTTTCATGCTGAGGCTACTTCTGAGAAAGTTGCTATGGGATGGTATCTGGACGGCAGGGTAAGTGCGCTGGTTGGTACGCATACTCATATTCAAACTGCTGATGAGAGAGTACTCCCCGGCGGAACTGCATACATTACAGATGTGGGTATGGTAGGACCAAGGGATTCGGTTATAGGAGTAAAGAAAGAAAATATAATTGAAAGATTCTTAAAGTCGATGCCGCAGAGATTTACAGTGGCGGAAGATGATTGTATGATTAATGCAGTTGTGATTGATATTGATGAAAGAATCGGTAAAGCAAACAGCATTAGAAGAATAAATCTTGTGGTTAAAAGTAATTAACTTGTGACCGGCAATGTGAGCTCTGAAATGAAAGAAATATATAACTGCAAGTTTGCCAGAGATAAAATTATAATCAAAGCTTTAAAAACTATAGAATCCTCCAGCATGATAAAAAGTTGTGACAGGATATTAATTTCTATCTCAGGTGGACCTGATTCTACGTTTTTGACACACTTGCTTTACCTGATGCGGCCAGTTTTAAATTTAACTCTTTTCGGCTTTTGTCTGGATCATATGACAAGAAATGGCCAGTCTACAGAAGATGCTCTGTTTGTAGAGAAATTATGCAGAGAACTTAACATTGAATTATTCAGGCAAGAAATAGATGTACGGAAATGGTGCAGGTCAAATAATTTTTCTTTTCAGGAAGGAGCAAGAAAACTAAGAATAGAAAAATTAATAGAGATTTCTAAAGAAAACAATATAGAAAAGATCGCTGTCGGTCATAATGCCGATGATAATATAGAAACTTTTCTTATGCACCTGGTGAGGGGTGCGGGAGTAAGGGGTCTTTCCGGTATAAAACCTGTCAGTGGGAAATTCATAAGGCCGCTTATAGATATCTTCAGGAAGGATATTATTACTTATTTAGATAATAAGAGAATATCTTACTGTATGGATAGGACCAATGTTGAGAATATATATTTTAGAAACAGGGTAAGGAATATTCTCATTCCGTTTATAAGCAAACGTTTTCTGAAGTCTTTTAAATCAAATGTATTGAGATCAATAAATATATTAAAATGTGAAGATGAATTTTTAAGAGGGTACTCGGTAACTAAACTGGCTGAGATAGCTTCTATAAAAAGAAGTAAAATTGGTAAATATGCTGCCCTGATTAAAATCCCTGTATTGAAAATTAAAGGAGAAGCCAGGGCCGTGCAGAGAAGAATTGTGTTGTCAGCAATAGAGGCAGCAAGTGGTACCCTGGAGAATATAAGCTTTAGAAATATAGATGATATTTTAAGGATATGCAGTCTGGGAGGGGAAAGCAAGGTCATCCAGCTAAAAGAGAAGATAAGAGTTTTTAAAATAGGCAACTGTATTTATTTTGTGAATGTTGATTATATCAAGCTTCTGCCGGATGGGTTAGAGAAGTTTCTTAAAGGTAATGGGGAGGTAAGTGCGCGGAAAAGCTGGAAGGAGATAAAAGTTGGAACAAAAATAAAGCTAAAAGATTTTAATCTGGAGCTGTCTTCAGAGTTATTAAAAATAAGTAAGGATAAAATAAAATTTAATAAAGTTAAAAATACCGAGGCTTTTTTGGATTATGCAAAAATTAAACTTCCAGTGAGAGTAAGAACCTGGGAAAGAGGAGATAAGTTTTATCCACTCGGCATGGAGAAAGAGAAAAAACTACATGATTTTTTTATTGATGGCAAGATTCCCATACATTTGAGAAAACTGGTCCCGGTATTTATAGACAGGGAAAAAATAATATGGGTGGGGGGATATAGGATTGATAACAGGGTGAGAATAACCGAAGATACTAAAGAAGTTTTGCATTTAAAGTTATTTTAAAAATAATTCATATATGATTTAATAAAATCGTGTTTTTATTGGAGTAATTAATGGAATTATATAAATTTAAAGAAATTAATGGTGAAAAGGTTTTGATATATAACAATATGAAAATAAAGGTACTTATAGATGAAAAGAGGCTGCGCAGGAGAGTCAGAGAATTAGGACAGGAAATCACCAGGGATTATGAAGGTAGAAATCCTATTTTAGTCTCGGTTTTGAGGGGTTCTTTTATTTTTGTTGCTGATATTTGCAGGGAGATTAAAATACCGGTTACTTTTGATTTTATGGCTGTTTCAAGCTATGGAAATTCTAAGGTAAGCTCAGGAATTGTAAGAATAACCAAAGATTTGGAATTAAGCATAGAGAATAAAGAAGTAATTATTATGGAGGATATAGTTGATTCCGGGAGAACTTTAAATTATTTATTAAAAAATTTACAGGCAAGAAATCCAAAAAATATGGAAGTCTGCGCACTTTTAGATAAAGATGTTCCAAGAAAAACAGAAAATAAGGTTAAATATAAAGGATTTGATATCCCTAATAAATTTGTGGTAGGATATGGTCTTGATTATGAAGAGAAATACAGGAATTTCCCTTTTGTAGGGTATATTGAAAATGGATAGTAATTATATTATTATCTAGTGAGTAGAAAAGAAAAAATAATTTAATAAGGAGTTGTTTTGAATTTGAAAAATAGTAAGGGTCCCAGTAGCAGAGGGTTTAGAAATATAGCAATAATAATACTGCTGGTAGCTGGTATGTTCTTAATCTTCAGAAGTCCTCTTTTTATTTCACATGCAGTTGAAGAGTATAATTTAAATGGATTTGTTGAAGCAGTAAAGCAGGATAAAATAAGCACTTCTACGCCCATGGTGATTAAAGGAGAGGATAGAACAATTGAGGGCGAATTAAAAGATGGGACTAAATTTAAAGTATCATTTTTAGGAGATTATGATGTTACACAATTGTTACTGGATAATGATTTATCCTTTAAGGTTGATAATCAGAAACAATCTATATGGGCCCAGATTTTGATAGGCGCCATACCTTTTATTATAATGTTTGGCTTAATTTTCTTTATGATGAATCAGCTTCAGGGTGGAGGTTCTAAAGTACTTCAATTTGGAAAGAGTAAAGCAAGAATGGTAAGTAAAGGTAAAAAAAGAGTTACTTTTAAAGATGTGGCAGGAGTTGATGAAGCTGTAGAAGAATTAAGAGAAATCGAGGATTTTTTGGAAAATCCAAATAAATTCAAGGCTATTGGCGCAAAAATTCCCAAGGGTGTTCTATTATATGGACCACCTGGGACCGGTAAGACACTTCTGGCGAGAGCGGTTGCAGGTGAAGCCGGTGTCCCATTTTTTAGTATTAGCGGTTCTGAATTTGTTGAGATGTTTGTCGGTGTGGGAGCTTCAAGAGTCAGGGATCTTTTTAGTAAGGCTAAGGCAAATCAGCCAGCTATAATATTTATGGATGAAATTGATGCAGTTGGAAGACACAGGGGGGCAGGATTAGGTGGAGGTCATGATGAAAGAGAACAGACTTTAAATCAACTGCTTGTAGAAATGGATGGGTTTGATGTTGATAGCACTGTAATATTAATTGCTGCTACAAACAGGCCGGATATCCTGGATCCTGCTCTGCTCAGGCCCGGGAGGTTTGATAGGCAAATAGTGGTGGATAGACCGGATCTACTGGGTAGAGAGCAAATATTGAAGATACACGGCAGAGGCAAGCCGCTGGATAAAGGTGTTATTTTAAAAAATGTGGCCAAACAGACTCCTGGATTTACAGGTGCAGATCTGGCCAACCTTTTCAATGAGGCATCTCTCATGGCAGCAAGACATAATAAGAAAAAAATAAGTATGTTTGAGGTAGAAGAAGCAGTAGAAAGAGTTATAGCCGGACCTGAGAAAAAATCAAGAATCATATCAGAAGAAGAAAAGAGAATAATAGCATATCATGAGTCAGGCCATGCAATACTTTCATATGTTCTTCCCCATACTGATCCTATTCACAAAATGTCTATCATTTCACGGGGGAGGGCGTTGGGTTATGTAATTACTCTACCCGAGGAAGACAGATTTTTAAAATCTAAAAAAGAGCTTATAGATAATATTACTCAGCTTCTGGGCGGCAGGGTTAGTGAAGAAATGAACTTCAGTGATATAACTTCAGGTGCTCAAAACGATCTGGATAGGGCTACTAAGATTACCAGAAAAATGATTATGGAATATGGAATGAGCGAAAGATTAGGTCCAATTACTTTTAAAGGTGAAGAAGAAGAAGTATTTCTGGGTAAGGAAATTGGCTCAAGACCTCATTATAGTGATAATATTGCTTCTACTATTGATGACGAAGTCCATAATATAATCATGGATTGTTACGATATGGCAAGAAAGATACTTCTAAAAAATAAAAAGACTTTAGCTAATCTGGCCAAAGAGCTAATGGGAAAAGAAACTCTCAGCAGAGGTGAAATATTAAAGATATTATCAAAAGTAGAAAGCAAGAAAAGAAAGAGAGTTGAGCAGCTGGAAGAAAAAAGTGAAGTTTTGAATGCTAAGAGAACAAAAGCAAAAACTATAAAAAAGAAAGCTGTAAAAGTGGCTGGTAGAAAGTAATAAATAATAAATAAACTTTTATTTAAGTAAGCTATTTCAATATCCGAAAAATAACCAAACATTTTATAACCCAGCTTTTTGGTATTATCAGAGGAACTAAACACACTTTCTGTCAACACAATCTGTCAAAGATGGTGTATTATATAAATATTACTGAGGATAATGATCGTGAGGTAATTCTTTTATGAGGCGGTTCTTTTATTGGATTTAAATGGTTATTATTTATAATATTAGTATGGATATTAATTTGGAACGGGAGTTAGACAGTGGATAAAAAAATGATAGAAGAAGGAGTAATTTTAATATTAAAGGGTATTGGAGAAGATATAAATAGAGAGGGTCTCAGGAGAACTCCTAAAAGAGTTGCCGATATGTATGAGGAAATATTTAGTGGAATTGGAGAAGATCCATCAGAGCAACTTGAATCTATGTTTGATGAAGGCCATGATGAAATAATATTAGTGAAGGATATTCCATTTTATTCGGTATGTGAGCATCATCTGGTACCTTTTGTTGGGAAAGCTCATATAGCTTATATTCCTAATAAGACTGGAAAAATTATTGGACTGAGCAAGCTTATAAGAGTATTTGATATTGTGGCCAGCAGGCCGCAAGTTCAGGAAAGATTAACTTCAATAGTAGCGAATACTATTGTGAAAAAAATAAAGCCCAGAGGTGTTATGGTTATTGTTGAAGCTGAACATTTGTGTATGAGTATGAGGGGAGTGAAGAAGGCAAATACGTTAGCTGTAACTTCTGCAGTAAGAGGTTTATTTAGAGAAAATGCAGCTTCAAGAGCTGAGGCAATGGCGTTAATTAAAACAGATAAATAGGATATGAAGTTTAAAATAAGAGCATTAAACATTAAAACCAGGCAGGAAGGGTTAAAAGAGTTTGAAAAAATCGGAGCTTCTGCTGCCGGGTCACACATAATGGTGGATAAAATATTTCCAATATCCCTGAAAATTAGAGGTATTAATCCACTGGCTGCAAATATATTAAAGCAGGAAATGCTGGTCAGGGGCGGTGACGTTGTTACTTCCAGGGATTCACTTATGAAAACCGGCGGTAAGGCAGATGTTATTATCCAGGGTACAATCAAAAGTATTAAAAGTTTAACCGGCAAGATAAAGCTGCAGCAATTTGGACTGGAAGCTTTATCCAAGGATCTGGAATATTTTATAAATAAGCTGGATGAAAATAAAAAAAATGGAAAGTTAATAATAGGTAAAAAAGAGTTTAACTTGAATGAAGATACACTGGTGATGGGTATTTTAAATATTACACCGGATTCTTTTTATGACGGCGGATATTATTTTGGAAAAGATAAAGCCTGCAGGAGAGCTGAAACTATAGTTAAAGAGGGAGCGCAGATAATTGACGTAGGAGGGATGTCAACCAGGCCCGGGTCCCTACCGGTAAGCCTGGAAGAGGAAGTTGAAAGAATTATTCCTGTAATAGAGTATATCAGTAAAAATTATGATATCCTGATATCTGCCGATACTTACAGGTCTGAAGTAGCCGGGAGAGCAATAGAGGCCGGAGCACATATTATAAATGGTATTAGCGGTCTTTCAATGGATTCAGATATGATGAAAGTTATTGCCGAAGGTGATGTTTCGGTAGTTATTATGCATATTAAAGGAACTCCTGAAAATATGCAGAAGAATCCTGAATATAAAAATGTAATAGATGAAATTTACGATTACCTTGAAGATAGGACCGGTACGGCAGTTGATTCAGGAGTAAAACCCGGAAAGATAATTGTTGACCCCGGTATAGGGTTTGGAAAAACCCTGGAGCACAACCTTGAAATATTGAACAAGGTATACGAATTTAGAATGATGGGATACCCGGTACTTATTGGAGCTTCAAGAAAATCTTTTATCGGAAGTATTCTGGATTTACCGGCAGAAGAGAGACTTGAGGGAAGTCTTGCAGCGGCAGTTTGTTCGGTTATAGGCGGAGTGAATATTTTAAGAGTGCATGATGCAGCAGAAACCATAAGAGCGGTAAAGATTGCTAAAAGAATTACTAATGGATTTTAACATTATCTTAATAATGTATTTGAAATGTTCAAAATAATAATAAAAAATCTAAATTTATTTGGTTATCACGGAGTTAGGGAAAGTGAGAAGAAGGATGGCCAGAATTTTCGTTTCAATATTGAAATTCTACTGAACGGGAGCAGCTTTTTAGATATTGATAATTTAGAAGATACCCTGAATTATTCTCAGGTAATAAAACTTATAATTGATATAAATAGCAGCCGGAGATGCAATCTCCTTGAAACATTATCTAAAATTATAGCTGACAGGATTATGGAAATGTCGTCTCTGATAGAAAAAGTGTCTGTAAAAATAGAAAAGACCTCCCCGCCCATAAAGGGGAACCTTGAATCTGTAGGAGTTGAATATGCACTGAATAGAAAGAAAATGGAAGGCAGAGAAGAGGATAAATTTGAAAGTAATAAAATTGAAAGCAGTGATATTAAAAGTAGTGGAGCTGATGTTTATATGTCACTCGGATCGAATATTAGGAATAGAGAAAATAATTTAAGGAAAGCTGTGGACTTGGTTAGCAGCAACCCCAATATTAATATGCTTAAGGTATCCTCTATATATGAAACAGAGCCGATGTACTTTAAAGACCAGAATTATTTTTACAACATCGTATTGCATGCCCGGGTTTGTGGAGAACTCACACCGTTTGAAATGATAGGTTTTTTAAAAAGTATTGAGTTTGGTTTTGGAAGAAAAAATGATATGAAATATGGTCCAAGAATTATAGATATAGATTTATTGTATTACGGAGAAACGATTATAGAATCTGATTTTCTAACTTTACCGCACCACGGAATAGAGAAGAGAAGATTTGTTCTGGTTCCTTTAAGTGAGGTAGCTCCCGAGTTAAAAATAAAAGGGGAAAATATAAAGGAATTTATAAAAAAAAGCAGTTTATCTGAAAAGGTAAGTTTGATAAAAAATTGGTAGAAAACCTCTCCTGACCATAGAATTTACATTAAATAGATACTTTATTTCGTCTCTTACTTTTACAATTAATCTTTTGTTTTTAAAAATTATTACTTCATATTTTTTGCTTGACTTATGGTCATATGTTCATTATAATCATTATGGGTTTATGCTTATAACCTAATAAAAGATTATAGTAATAAACAAATAATTGATAGGGGCAAGTTAGGTTGAAGTTAGATTGATGAGTTTCTATTAATAGTAAAATTTATATATTGGGTAAAATGCGAAAATTGCAATTTGCAAAAAACTGAGGAGGTGGAAATATGCCGGGCTTTGATGGAACTGGACCATTAGGACAGGGACCACTTACGGGTGGTGGAAGAGGTTTTTGTGTAGCGCCAGTTGATGATTATGCAGGTAATGTACCTGTTGGTTATAATGAGATTCAAGGATATTCTGTAAATACTGGTTATCCTTATGGTGCAAATTATGGTGGATATGGCGTTTCATCATACAATTATCCTTATTATTCCATGAGAGGTGCTTACATACCTCCTATAGCAGCAGGATTTGGCTATTTTGGGAGAGGACGCAGGATGCTGCCTGCAGGAATTGGCTGGAGCAGAGGTGGTAGAGGTATAAGAGGAAGAGGTAGAAGATTCTAGTATCATATTTATAAAAAAATTTATTTTAAGGAGGAATTTAAAATGCCAAGAGGAGATGGAACTGGACCTGCAGGAATGGGTTCTATGACTGGAAGAGGTGCTGGATATTGTGCTGGTTATTCTGTTCCCGGATATATGAATTCTTACGGAGGAAGATATGCAGGAGGGGGAAGAGCCTTTGGAGGTGGATTTGGTAGAGGACGCGGATATAGAAATCAGTATTATGCCACAGGTCTCCCTGGAGGGGCCAGATATAATGCAGGTATGCCTGCCTGGGGCGGAGTAGGTGGATATCCATATCAGGGTGATCCGTATTATGGACAAGATATAACTCCTGAACAGGAAACAGAATCATTAAAGAATCAAGCAGATTTTTTAAAACAACAGTTAGATGATATACAGACAAGAATGGATGAATTGTCTAAAAAGCAGAAAGCAAAATAAGAAAATAAGTTTATAAAACAAGAAAGGATAGAGATACCTTTAAGGTATCTCTATCCTTTGTCTAAAAACAACAGTTAAAAGGTGTTTAAATGAATGGTGCAATAAAAGATGAAGAGATTATCAAGAATATGTCCGGGGTAAAAAATAAATTTATGGTTTTTAGCGGAAAGGGCGGCGTAGGGAAAACAACTGTAGCGGTAAATCTGGCTTATAATATTATGTCCAAAGGTTATAAAGTTGGCCTTCTTGATATAGACATACATGGTCCTAATGTAATAAAGATTATGGGTCTGGAAAAAGAAAAGCTGACCGGTGCAGACAATAGGATAGAACCAATTAAGGCTTTCTCAAATATGAAGGTAATTAGTACCGCTTCTATGTTAGAAAGTGAAGACACTCCGGTTATCTGGCGGGGACCTATAAAAATGAAATTAATCAGGCAGTTTTTAAGTGATGTTAACTGGGGTAATATTGATTATATGATCATTGACTCTCCTCCCGGTACCGGTGATGAGCCCCTGAGCATAGCACAACTTATGCCCAATCTTAATGGGGGAATTGTGGTTACCACTCCACAAAATATGGCTACATTGGATGCTAAAAAGAGCATAAGGTTTGCGCAGCAGTTAAAGGTACCCTTTATAGGGGTTATAGAGAATATGTCTGGATTTATTTGCCCCCACTGTGGAGAGAGAATAGATATTTTTAAGACCGGCGGCGGCCAGAGGATTGCTTCAGAGATGGATGTTGAATTTCTGGGGAGAATTCCATATGATTTACAGGTCATGAGTTTAAGTGATGAGGGTCAGGTGTATTTAAAGAATTACAAAAATGGCACAGCCGTTAGCGAAGCATTCAGCTATATATCTAAAAAAATTGTAAGTTTAAGTTAGAGGAGGATTTTTTTGTTTTACGGACCTGTATTATCAAGAAGATTTGGTTATTCTCTTGGGATTGATGTAATTCCTTTTAAGGTATGTGTGTATGACTGTATATACTGCCAGCTTGGAAGAACCACAAATAAAACTATAGAGAGAAAAAAGTATGTAGATATTGATTTTAGGGACTTTGAAACAGAACTTATAAAAAGAATAAAAGATTGTCCCTATATTGACTATATTACTTTTTCGGGCTCAGGGGAGCCGACCTTAAATAGTGATATAAGCAAACTTATTGATATCATCAAAAAAAATTCTGATATTCCCGTAGTGGTGCTTACCAGCGGGGGAACTCTGGGGTTTGATGGCGTTATAGATGATATAAAGGGAGTAGACCTGATAAAGGTTTCTATGGATGCGCCTGATAATCAGTTACTAAAGAAAATAAACCGTCCCTGCAGGGAAGTTAGCTTTGATAAGAATATATTTGGTCTAAAAAAACTGCTGAATGATTTTAATGGAGATGTATGGCTGGAGATAATGATTCTTAAAGGTATAAATGATGACCCTGATTCAGCATATATGTTTAAAAATGTAATAGAAGATATGGGAGAAGGTATTAAGAAGATTCATTTAAATACAGCAGTTAGACCTTCAGATGAAAATTATATTAAGTTACCTGGCATGGAAAGATTAAAAGAAATAGAAAGTATTCTGGGGGGTAAAGCTCATTTGATAGGAAAGGTTAACTATAAAAGATATAATACAGAACTGGTAAAGATTGAAAAAGAAATAATCGAATTACTTAAAAGAAGGCCGGTTTGTATGAAGGATATAGCATCTTCACTTGGTCTTAACCTGAATGAAGTAATTAAAATTATTGATAGATTACTAAGTATGGGTGAAATAAAGTATAGTATAAATAAAAACATGAAATATTATTTTAAACCAGGGAGTATGAAAGAATGAAGATCGCAATTTCAACTGATGGGCAGTATGTATCACCACATTTTGGGAGATGCCCGCAATTTACAATATTAGAAATAAAAGACAATAAATTAGTAAGTAAGGAGATAATTAATAATCCCGGTCATCATCCAGGTTACCTGCCAAAGTACTTAAATGAAATTGGTGTTAGCTACATAGTATCTGGAGGAATGGGGATGAGAGCAAAGGCCCTTTTTAAAGAAGCAGAAATAGAGTCGGTTTTAGGAGCTGAAGGGAAAATTGATGATACTGTCGATAAAATATTAAATGGAACTTTAGAAGGAGGGGAAAACATTTGCAGCCCTGGATTAGGAAAAAATTATGGGATAGATAAGACAGAACTTGAACATGAAGATTAGTAAAAGAAACTAAGGAAAGAAATAATAAAGTAATAAAAAATAGATTAACAAACGAGAGGAGTATATATTATGCCAAGAGGAGATGGGACCGGACCTACAGGCCAGGGACCTGGAACAGGAAGAGGACTTGGACGTGGCGGAGGAATAGGTAGAATGGGCGGACAGAGCATGGGACCAGGCGGACAATGCGTCTGCCCGAGTTGTGGAACAAAGGTTGAGCATAAAATTGGTGTCGCCTGTTATGATATGTCCTGTCCTAAATGCGGCGCAAAAATGACAAGGGGATAGAGATGTCAGCCAGACCGGTACTGGATAAGATAGTAAATACCGTACCTTTGTTCGTGTATTATAAGCCGTATGGCGTTTCACTTGAGAAATTGGATGAGCTGATATTGACACTGGAAGAAATTGAAACCTTAAATTTAAAGGATAGGCAAGGCCTGGACCAGAAAGGCGCTGCCAGGAAGATGGGTATATTGAGATCTACTTTTCAGAGGATTCTAAAATCTGCCAGAAAAAAAGTCATTACTGCAATTATTGAAGGTAAAGCGATAAAGTTTGAGGGGGAGTAATTATATCCCGGGTAAAGATATCATGAAAATCAGGTGCCTTAAGGGAACTTACCATTACCGTATTAAAAGAGAGGACTTAAAGGAAAGAAATCAGGAATATAAATTAAGCAAAATAAAGTGTTATGGATGCGGTAAGAGATTAGTTACATTTAAGTGATCTTTAGGTTTCCATTATTCTATTAAATTTTTAAAAGGAGGAGAAAAATGAAAGTTGCTATTTCTTCCAGTGGAACCACTGTTGAATCGGAAGTAGATCTCAGATTTGGTAGATGTCCTTATTATATTATTTATGACACTGAGGCTGAAAGTTTTGAGCATGTTGAAAATAAGAGCGGTCAGGCAATGGGAGGTGCGGGTATTCAAGCAGCGCAAATGGTTTCTGATATGAATGTAGAGTCATTGATCACTGGAAATATTGGACCCAATGCGTTTAGAGTTTTATCTGCAGCGTCTATAAAAATTTACTCAGGAGCCACAGGTAAGATAAAGGATGCAGTAGAAAAATTTAAAAAAGGAGAATATAAACAGGTCAATGGTCCTGATGTAGCCCCGCATTTTGGAATGGGCAGAAAGTAATTAAAGGGGGAGAGTGGAAAGTTGATAATATCAGTTGCCAGTGGTAAAGGTGGGACAGGCAAGACAACAGTGGCCGTTAATTTGGCTTTATCCTTAAATAATGTTCAGCTGCTGGATTGCGACGTTGAAGAACCTAATTGTCATATTTTTATAAAACCGGTTTTTGAACATAGGAATACTGTTTTTATTCCCATTCCCAGGGTAGACCAAACAAAATGTGATGGGTGCGGTCGTTGTCAGGAAGTTTGTGTATATAATGCTATTGCAATAGCCAAAAAAAAAGTGCTTATCTTTCCTGAATTATGCCACGGTTGTGGTTCCTGCACTCACTTTTGTCCACATGACGCCATAAAGGAGGAAAATAAGGAGATAGGCGTTGTTGAGATTGGAGAAAAGAGTGAGATCCAATTTATCTATGGGAAACTTCACATAGGCGAGATGATGGCCCCGCCGGTTATCAGAGCGGTTAAAAAGCATATTAACAAAAAAAGGACTGTAATTATTGATGCACCTCCGGGGACTTCCTGTCCGGTAATTACAGCAGTAAAAGGTACTGATTTTGTTATTCTCGTAACTGAACCCACACCATTTGGATTAAACGACTTATCATTGGCTGTAAAAGTGGTGCGAAAACTTAAGATTCCATTTGGTGTTATAATAAACCGTTCTGATTTGGGCAATGAAAAAACAGATGAATTTTGTACCAGTGAGCATATTCCGGTACTGATGAGAATACCTTTCAGTAAAAAAATAGCCGAGATTTACTCCAGAGGCGATTCTATTATTGAAGCGCTGCCGGGATACAGAGAAAAATTCCAGAGATTATTTGCAAAGATAAAAAAGGTAAAAATTAGCCAGGGATAAAATAAAGGGTAATTAAAATGAAGCAGATTGTTATTATAAGCGGAAAGGGTGGCACAGGGAAAACAGTTATTACCGGTGCATTTGCTGCACTGGCAGAATATAAGGTTATGGCTGACTGTGATGTGGATGCGGCAGATTTGCACCTGTTACTTAATCCCAAAATAAAAAATTCACATACTTTTAGGGGTGGTATTACAGCTTTTACGCACAAAGAACTCTGTGAAGGTTGTGGCGCCTGCAGAGCAGTATGCAGATTCGAAGCCGTGAGAGAAGATTTTACTATAGATCCTATTTCCTGTGAAGGATGTGCATTTTGCCATTTTGTCTGTCCGCAAAATGCCATAGAAATGAAAGTAAACACTTCCGGTAAATGGTTCGTATCTGACACAAGATTTGGCCCATTGGTTCATGCTAAATTGGGTATTGCCGAGGAAAATTCAGGGAAACTGGTTTCTCTGGTCCGGCAAAAAGCAAAAGAGATTGCTGAAGAGAAAAATTACAAGTGGGTTATTATAGACGGTTCACCGGGCATTGGCTGTCCGGTAATTGCTTCTATTACCGGTGTTGATTGTGCCGTAATAGTGGTTGAACCAACTCTGTCAGGATTGCATGATGCTGAAAGGGTAGTTGGTGTTACTAAGCACTTCAATGTTCCAGTAAAAGTAATAATAAATAAGTACGATTTGAATTGTGGTATGACTGAGAAAATAGAGCGCTGGTTCAAAGATAAAAATATTCAAATCCTTGGTAAAGTAGTTTTTAATAAAGCTGTGGTAAAGTCAGTTGTTGAGGGAAAAACAATAATAGAATATTCTAATAATCAGGTTACAAAGACGTTGCGTAATATATGGAGACTGCTTAAGGAAGAGTTGGAGAGGACAAATTAATTTAAGGGAAAGCAGGCAAGAAGATGGATTACAGATTATTGCCTGGATAATTATTCAAGATGTATAAGGAAGGTACTTGAAGAAGAAAGTTTTATTATTAAAGAAAGAGCAGAGCCATTGAATAATGTGGAACATTAACAGTAGAAAAAATTTCCGGCCAGGATTCTAAGTTAAAATAAAAGAGCGTAGGTGATTATGCCAAAATATGAATATTTCTGCGAAAGTTGCGGATATAAAATTGAGAAATTTCAAAATATGGATGATAGGCCTATTTAAAAATGCCCACAATGCGGTAAGGAATTGAGAAAAATAATCGGTACTGGTGTGGAGTGATTTTCAAAGGAAAAGGTTTCTACGAAACGGATTATGGGAATGGAAGCTTTTCTAGCAGAACCTGCTGTGGAAGGACTGAATGATGTGACAACCGCCTTGTTCAGAGGATGGAACTTGTAAAAGGTAATGCACGTTATGCTTAAGAGACTATTAAAACAGGTCAGAGACATAAAACATGTTAAAAAGACTTATAATGAAGACTTACACGTTATAAGGTTTTATTCTTCATACATTGTTATATCAAATGGCAGGGTAATTGAAGTTACAAATCCTTATATGGCATATTGTCCTCTTGCTGGTTTTCTATACAAAAACATAAATTTATCAAATAATCCATCTTTGATTAAAAAAGCTATAATACAATCGATAGAGTCAAAAATATCTGAATTTGGTTATTTTACGGGAAGACGTGAATTATTAAGAAAAGATATAGCCATACCATATGGAGCTTCGGAAATTCTAATGTATGCTTTGAGGGGAAAGTCTATTGATGCATCTGTGGTCGTTTGCGATGGAGCAGGTACAGTAATTGTAAATAAACCAGAAGTTGTTCAGGGTATTGGAGCCCGTATGAATGGAATTTTCTATACTTCTCCAATCCAGGGAATAATAAGAAAGCTTAAAAAAACAGGTTCACATGTGATTTCTCAGGACGGCACCATTGATCAGATAAAGGGGATAGAAAAAGCAGCCTCTCTAGGGTATAAAAATATTGCAGTTACAATTAACGCTTCGATGGATGTTCCTGCAAGTATGCTGAGAAAGATGGAAAGTGATTTTAAAATATCTTTAACATCTTTAGCGGTTTGTACCACTGGCTTAAACAGGGATAGAATTCAAGAGATAGGAAGATATACTGACATTGTTTGGAGTTGCGCGTCGGACCAGTTAAGAAAGATAATAGGAAAGAAAGCAATACTACAGCTTTCAAGGAAAATACCTGTTTTTGTTCTAACTAAAAAAGGCCTTGATTTGGTTAGTAGTTATAGTTCTCAGAAAGCTTATATAAAGAGTTTGGATTTAAGCAAGCAATATATTATTGCCAGTGGTTGTAAAGGTAAAAAGATAAAGATGGGGAATTTCAACGCATGCCTTAATGAAGCTAGACTACCAATAAGACACAAAAAGGAGCCTGTTTTAAATGAAGTTTATTCCTGATATATCCACAAAAGAAATCAAGGAAAATCACATCAATTTCATAGAACGGATTTCTCTTTATAAGAAGAGAGGGCTTGATTTTACCAGAAGCCGAAAGTTCATATTGGAGAAGGCAAAGCCTTTGCGTGGCAACATTTTGGAGATAGGTACTGGAAGTGGATATACAACACTTGCATTAGCTAAGGATAACTACAAATTTATTTCTGTGGACAAAGATAAGGAAGCTTTGAGAATAACGGCGCTTACCCTTGCCTACAAAAACGTTCTTCCTAATGTTATATTTTATATAATGGATGGAAAATTCCTGATTTTTAATGACCAGAGCTTTAACAATATAGTTATTGTTAATTTGTTCCACCATATAAATAATATTAATATTGATAAAATATTTTCTGAGATAAACAGGGTACTTTGCCCGAATGGCAAAGCTGTTCTGGCGGATTTTAACAAAAGTGGTATGGAAATAGTAAATAGTGTACATAAAGAAGAGGGGCACATTCATGAAAATAGCGGTGTTAATAAAGATTATGTATATTCATATTTTCAAGGTTTAGGATATGGCATTAAAGAATACGATGAAAAGTGTCACTGGCTATTAGTTGCACGAAAATTATTGAAAGGATAGAAAATGGAAATAAAAATTCTTTTTGACAAGGAGGCGGTTGACAGAAGTCTGCATGCCGGATGGGGAGTATCTTTCCTGATTAACCAAGAAGTACTATTTGATACGGGAGAAAACGGCCGCTGGCTCCTGGAGAATATGAGAAATTTAAAAGTAGATATTAATAAAATAATGGCAGTGGCAGTTTCCCATGACCATTGGGACCACACAGGAGGACTTTGGGAGCTTTTAAGAAATAAAGAAGGGCTTAAAGTATATGCGTGCCCCAATTTTAGTGCGAGATTTAAAAAGAGAGTTGAAAGGTTGAAGGGTAAACTTATAGAAGCAGAAAGAATTACAAAAATTGTAGAGGATATCTTTGTAACAGGTGAAATCGCGGGTGAGTATAAAAGAAGATATATAGCTGAGCAGGCTTTGATTGTAAGAACAAAGGAAGGGCTTACAATAGTTACCGGGTGTTCTCATCCTGGGATTATAAAAATTGTAAAGCAGGTAAAAAAAGAATTTTCTGATATGAAAATTCATCTGGTATTTGGTGGGTTTCATCTAATTGATAAAGATAGACGGGAAGTAAGATCTATAGCAGAAAAGTTTAAAGAAATGGGAATAGAGAAAGTTGGTCCTACTCATTGCACAGGATACGATGCGCAGCTGATTTTTAAAGAAATATATAAAGATTCGTTTGTTTCCATAAAAACAGGGCAGACATTTGAGATTTTTTAAAGCTTTTTCCTCAATATTATTATTTATTCTAATGAAATTAATATGAGGAGGTAGAAGTGATAGGACAGGTAAAAAAACTATTAAAAATATTTTAGTCTATATATTTATCAATGCCATCATGATGTCTTTTTTGCTTTTAACAATCTTATATATTTCTTTAAAAAGAGATATTCTTCAAAATAGCTAAATCCCTCCCCGGTCAGTATCTTTTTCCAATCTTTTTCAATAAAATCAAAAGCATAAGGACATTCCACAAACTTAAAAGGGATCTTTAAATAAAAGGGCATTTCTTTTAGTGAAAACTCATTGTAATCCAATATAAAGAATTCGCCATTCTTTTTTAATGCCCTAAAGGCATTCCTGATAATCCGCTTCCTTACTTCCTGGGGAAATCCATGTAAAACAAAAGAGATAAAAGCTTTATCAAAATACATTTCATAGTCTATGTCCTGGTCAATCCTTTTATAGATAATTTTAGCATTGGAGAACCCGGCACAATTTTTCTTAAATTGGACAATCCCCTCTTTAGAAATATCAAGTCCTATCAACTCTCCTGTTGTAGAAAGTTGCTTCATCATCAAACAAGCATTCCTACCTGTTCCCGCTCCTAAATCAATAATTTTATCGTTTGGTTTAATTTCCATTAGCCAAATTATTTTTTGGATAAAAGAAGAATATCTACCCAATGTTGCAGCATTAATTAATGTATCGTAATGTTTTGCTGCAACCCCACTAATTTCAACCTTTGATTCTGAATAATACCTACTCATTGCTAAACTCCTCTTACAAGTCTTAATTTGTTACGTACTTTTTCCAAAACATAAATCCCTTCTCGTATAATAAGATAATAATAATTTATTTATTATTGAAATAATAAAGACTAAGAGAACCATAATTAAGAAATTGATTCTACTTCTGGTTCTAAGGTGACTTTGGACTTTACAGAATTTGAGACAAAACAACTCTTCTTAGAAATTTTTAGCAAATTTTCTGCTACCTCAATATCTTCTTTAGATTCAACTGTTATCTTTGGCTTAATCGTTATCTTGGAAAATAAATATTGCATTTCAACTAGTTCAACAGTCCCCTCAGCAGAGCTTTCGTAACTTACAAATTTAAACCCTCGTTTTCCAGCATAATAAGAAAATGTTGTCATAATACAAGCATTAACTGAAGCCACTAATAAGTCCTCAGGTGTCCAGGCCCCTTCCTTACCACCAAATTCGACTGGAGTTGATAATTCAATAGAAGATTTATCTTCTGATTCAATGATGCCCTCTCCTTTTCCAGTCAACTTTATATTTGTTTTATATATAAATATTTTGCCTTTAACTTTTACTTTAGAATCATTCATTTTTTTGCTCCTATAAATTTTTTGGTATTCTAACTTTTTCCTTATTAACCTAAAATTTACCCTTCTGCATAAAAAATATTCAACAAACAAGATAAAATAAAAATTAAGACCCTAATTGGATATAGTTACATTTTTAATAACTTACAGTTGCGTTATCTTACTTCATCTCTTACATTCTTCATCATGAAAAGGTCTGTTCTATTTAAAATTATCTAAATAGAATCTACTTCTACATATTTAGCAAAAATATCTGCAGCAGGGACTAAAAGGTATTTTTCTCCTTCATGCTTTATCTCTGTGCCAGAAAATTCTTTATAAATTACACGATCACCAATAGTTATTTCTTCCGAAGCTCCTGTGGCTATGCCAACAACTTCTCCTTCTTTAGGTTTTTCTTTAGCAGTATCAGGTATAATTATCCCCCCTGTTGTTTTTTCTTCGGCTTTTGTAGCCAATTTTATTAAAACATAGTTGTTTATTGGCTGAATCCTTTTCATAAAATAATCCTTTCTTTTTTGATTTACATATTTTTCTTATCTTATCTGCTTTTTGTCCCTAAAATAGCAT
>Ga0307928_10000793_pt1 | contig 23879 bp, 27 predicted proteins | sample AceLakmetagen232_FD_201815 | JGI IMG/M metagenome (GOLD analysis project Ga0307928, IMG submission 201815) | Saline water microbial communities from Ace Lake, Antarctica - #232 | ecosystem: Environmental > Aquatic > Non-marine Saline and Alkaline > Saline | place: Antarctica: Ace Lake... | reverse complement strand
CCAGACAATCCAAATCATCCTGGGTTTTCTAATCAAACTAGAAATATAGAGCCAAATTTATTTGATGCTATATCTGGTTCAGATACAACTGATAAAATTAAAAGATTGATGTTTGCGCTAGGTGCTTCTGAATCTTCAGGTGGATATAATTTAACAGGAGATAGCGGAAATGCTCATGGACCTTATCATATTAATCAACTATATAGAGGAGATGTTCCAGGGCAAAGAAATCCAATTTCAATAGAAGATTCTATGAATCAAGAAAGTGCAACAAGATATTTATTAGAGGAAATATTAAGAAATCAGGATGCTGGATCACCATTTAAGGATCTCCTTTCTTCTTGGAATAGTAAATCTGGATATGTTAATAGTGGACCTAGATATAACGAAGAACTACCACTAATGGCTACTACAAGTGCTTTTCTTAAGGGAGAGTAACTTGACAATAATTTCATAATGTTAGATACTATATATACAGAGATTCCAGCAGGATTCTCTTTTTTTTATGGGAAACCAATTATTAAGGTCCATAGGAGGATAATATGTCAGATGAAAAAACGACTCCTGCCGATAAGGCAGAAAAAGTCACAGTAGAAAAAACAGTCCCAGCCAAGGAGCAAGCTGGAAAACCTGAGAAAAAAGCTCAAGCACCTTCAAATATACCTGATAAACTTCAGGGAAAATCTCCAGAAGAAATTGTATCTATGTATACAGCTCTGGAGAAAAAATTTGGTGAACACTCTAAAGAGGTAAGCGATGCTCGTGAATACCTCAAAGAGCGAACTGTTATTAATGAAGTCTTAGCGGATGACAAAGAATTATATTCTATGTTTGAGTCAAGACTGAAGAAAAAATACGCACCAGATACTAAAAGTGACGGAGAGGTAAAGTCTGATCCGAGAATAACGGATATAAGACGATCTGAGGAAAATAGAATCATTGGTGATTTCCAGAGAAATCTTGGAATTGACAAGATGCCAAAAGAGAAACGCTCGGAAGTAATGAAGAAAGTTTCACAAGAAATGGCAGAAATGTTAGACCCAGGAGGAAAGAAACCAACAGGACAGATAATTTCCGAGGCAAGTCTTACTAACCTACCTAAACTTCTTGAAAATGCCTATATATTGGCACATAAAGATAGTTACATGGATAAGGGAAAAGCAGACCCAGATTTAGCCTCTATCGGAAGCCTTGCAGCTTCCAGTAGTGGGAAATCAGACCCAGTAAATAGTCTGACGGAACACGAAAAAACAACTGCAAAGAAATTAGGTGTTTCTCAAGAGAAATATCTAAAAAATAAGAAGTTAATAAATAAATAAATAAAGGAGAAAAATATGGCAGGTTTTGAATACCGAGGACAGCTTAATGGAGCTGAAAATCCCGTTACACTCAAAGTAGCAATCAAGAACTCTGTAACTGTAGGAGTAGGAGACATGGTATATAACGATACCGCTGGTCTAATGAGAGCAACAAGCTCAACCCTCATTTTGGGAGTTGTAGTTGGAATAGTAAATGATGATGGAATTGATTTAGATAACGCTAGTACCGATACTTATGATGGTACTTGGACATCTAGCTCTAAAACCTATTTAGCTACAAGTGATAACCAGACAGACAAAAAAGTTTGTGCATTAGTTATCGCAGATGAAAACGCACTATGGTACAACAACTCTGATGGAGATTTCACAGATCCAGGTGATTGTTTCCAATTCACAAAATTAGTAGATCATGACCAAGTTGACGAAAGTGAGACATCAGCAACAGTAGGTCAAGTTTATATTGTGAAATTAGATCCAGATGGAGACAGTGATGCTTCCAAATGTATCGTAAAAATAGCAGTATCACAATTAACTGCTTGGACTCCTGCAACTTAAAGTCAGGTAGATTATAAAATAATTAATTAAGGAGAAAATATGGCAAGTTATAGATCAACATTCGGAGATCTTCTGGAACCAGGTTTCAGAGAAATCTACGATGATGCTTTTAAAGAGACGCCATTGGTCTTTCCACAAATTTTCAATGTCAATTCATCTACTAAACAAGATGAAAAAGACAGCGGAGTTACAGGATTCGGTATGCTTCAGCAAACTGCTGAGGGTGCTTCTGTAGACTACGAAGATCCAATCCAAATGTATGACGTGACTTATACTCACCAAAAATACACAAAAGGATTTAAGGTATCTGAGGAAATGGTAGAAGATGACCAATATAACGTCATTAAAGGTAAACCAGCACAATTAGCAAGAGCAGCACGTAGAACTACTGAATACTCAGCAGCAAACGTGTTTAATAGAGGATTCAATACCAGTTATACTGGCGGAGATGCAAAACCTTTATGTTCTACAACTCACCCTCGTTCGGATGGTGGATCAAGTCAGTCAAATGCTCACACCTCTGGTGCGACATTGACAGAAGCTAATTTAGAAGTTGGTAGAATAGCGTTCAGAGAACAACTTGATGATAAAGGTATGCGTATTCAGGTTATGCCTAATACACTACTTGTTCCTATCAATTTAGAAAAGACAGCAAAAATAATAACTGGCTCTAATCTAAGATCAGGCACAGCAGACAACGATACTAATATCTATCAAGGTATGTTTAAGGTTATTTCTTGGGAGTATCTTACTCTAAATGATACTATGTGGTTCTTGTTAGATTCAAGACAACATAAGATCAATTGGTTCTGGAGAATTAAACCAGAATTTAAACAAGATATGGCTTTTGATACAGGAATGGCATTATTTAAGACTAGAACACGTTTCTCAAACGGATTTTCCGATTGGAGAGGTGTTTACGGCTCTAAAGGAGATGCTTCAAGTTACACAAGCTAGTAATAAGTTGAGAGGGTGGGCAACTGCCCTCTCAATAATAAAAATATGACAAAATATGATAGTCTAGCAGGAAGAATACTAGTAACATCTACAGCTCCAAGTAATCCAGTTGAAGGTGATATGTACTATAATAACGAGACAGCGATATGGTATAGATATGATGGTAGTTCTTGGTTAAGTAATAGTATGACAAGCACAAGTACGACTACTTCGACCAGTACTTCGACCAGTACTTCTTCAAGTACTTCAACTAGCACATCAACTACAACAACCAGTACTTCTACTACTACAAGTACAAGTACGTCAACAAGTACAAGTACAACAGTAACTACAAGTAGTACATCAAACACCACAACATCTACATCTACGACTACAACATCAACTAGCACTTCTACTACTACAAGTACTTCATCAAGTACTTCTTCTAGTTCTAGTACTACAGTATAAATATGAGTGAACTAACAGACAACAAAACATCAGTCACAAGCATAACTGGAAAATTCAGAACTGGTACTACAGCTCCTACAGATAGCGATGCTGCTGGTATACAGGCTGGAGATGTGTATATTAACACTGACGACAAGACTATACATTTTTATGATGGTAGTAAATGGATTACAGATAGATTAACAACAACTAGCACAAGTACTAGTACTTCAACGAGTACTACTACCACAGCATAATATGTCAAGTACACACTTTTCAAAGCTAATTGGTAAAATTTATAGTGCGGCTACACCTCTTGTAGATCCAGAACAGTACCAGATGTACTACGACACTACAAGAGATGTACTAAAAATCTATATTTCTACTAGTTGGTATGGTATTCAGTTTGCTTAAAATTTATAAAATCCACCTACGAAAGGAGTAGATAATGGAAACAATATTAATATATAACCCTCGTCATGGAGGGGAAATAAATGATATATTTGCTCAAAACAAATATAATCATAAAGTTAATGCTATTAAAAAGTATGACCAAATTGTTGGAAAATACCTTTTAAAGAAGTATTATTTTCTTCAGGAAATAGAACCTAAGAACCTTCCTGAAACAAATAAGTTAATTGCATCTAAATTTGTATGCAAATACAAAGGATGTGATTACGTAACAGATACAGCACAAAAGCTTCACGCACACAACTTAGGTAAGCATAAGATGACAAAAGAAGTAGAAGATGCTTTAGGCAAAATAGAAGAAGCTACGCCTCTTGGTAAACGCCAAGAAACTAAACTTACACCAGAGCAGATGGAAGGTATACCAGATACAAGCAAAGGCGATAAAGATAACTGGTATGGAGCAGGTTTAGAAGATGAAAAAATAAATCCTTCTATGTTAAGTAATAAAAAACCAGGAGATCCTGGAAACTTTTAAAGGAGAATTATGAATCAATCTATCGGTACACCAATTAGAGTAACTGCAAACGGAGCTGCTAATAGCACTGCTTGTAATTTGTCGGCACTTACTGTTACTGCTAAAGGAGCAGACGTAAACGTACAATTTACAAATGGGGTTGGAGGAGATGTTTTATGGGAAGTTGAGGCTGATGCTTCAGGCGGTTCTCACACAGTATCATTTCCATCACCAATATATTTCTCAGCAGGAGTATATGTTGTTATAGATCAACCCAAAAATATAGTGTCAGTTTGCGTTGCAATAGTTTAATACTTGAATTAGGTTACTACAAATGATATAATGTATTTATATGATTGAGATTCCAGTAAAAAAAATCTGTATCTTCACAAATTTCTTTAACTATGATCCCGCATATTCTTTGATTCGTGTAGCAGAAGATCAGATTAAAATGTTTCTTAGACATGGTTATACCCCTAAAGTAATTGTTTCAGAAAGTTTCAAACCTAAAGGTGCTTTTGCTGATGAAAGAGTTATTCTTTGTAAAATCCCCAATGTAGCTTGTCATAACGAAGTTAAGAAAGATGAGACTTTTGATGCTGATGTTAAGATGATTTCAGATAAGTTAATGGAATTTCTCAAAGACATAGATGTTTGTATAACTCAAGATATTGCCTACAAACCTTCTGAATTAAAATACCAGATGGCAGCTAGAGCAATAACAGATAAACTTCCAGGTATTAAATGGCTTCATTGGATTAACTCAGCAACTCCTCCAGTAACCTTAAACTCTTTAATGGGTATTTTTACTGACGAATATCTTAACTTAATGCGTAAACCTTTCCCAAGTTCTAAGTATGTTTTCTTCAACGATATTAGTAAAGAAGTTATTGCTAAGAATTTTGGAGTAGGAGTAGATAAAGTAAGAACAGTCCATCATCCTTCTGATTTAGATGAAGTATATGGGGTAGAAGAAAAGAAACTAAGTGAGTTTATAGAAAAGAGAGATATTTATAGTGCTGATGCAATTTGTGTTTATCCTATTAGATTAGATAGAGGAAAACAGGTTCAGATGGTTATTAGAACTATGGCTATGGTTAAACAGCTTGGAATGTCTGTTAGATGTATTATTATAGACTTTCATTCAACAGGTGGAGATAAAGTTACCTATAGAGATGAACTTAAAAATATTGGTATTGATTATGGCTTAAATCCTAAAGAGTTAAGTTTCACTTCAGAGTATTGTCCTGAGTGGAATATCCAGATGGAGCATAAGAACGTATTAGCATTATTTAGAATGAGTAATGTTTTCTTTATGCCTTCTGTATCTGAGAGTTACTCTCTAATTACTCAAGAAGCTGCTTTAACTAAAAACGTAATTGTACTTAATCAAGACTTCCCTCCTTTTAGAGATATATTTGGAGATAGTGCTATTTTTAGAAAGTACTCTAGTAATTGGGATTGTTTAGCTGGTTATAACGAAGCTATGGGTGAGGGTAAGCATACAGGTACTCAATATGGACCTGCTAGCGTATCCCCAGAGGAACGTAAGCACTATGAGAAGTCTTATCATAAAGATACTGCTGGAATGATTGTAGGTAAGCTAAGAAGTGATATTGCTATGGCTATACAAATTAAAATAAGAAAAGAACGAAATCTTGACTACGTTTTCAAGAAGGAGTTAGAACCAATTCTTTGGGAATCCTAATATGAATAATTGTGTTGTCATTGGTGGTAAGGGAATGGTCGGTAATTCTACAATGCACACATTTGGGATTAAAGACTGTTTTGATTTAAGAGGAAGTAATATTACCCTAAAAGAAGTAGCAGAAAGAAAGAGATTTGTTTTTATTTGTACCCCTACCCCTACTAATCAAGGAGAGCAACAGGGAATAGAGGAAATGGAAGCATTGATTAAACAGATTATAGAAATAGGTGGAGGACAAAAGGTTTTCATTATTCGCTCAACTGTACTTCCTGGTGCTTGTAAAAGACTGATGCAGAACTGTGGTACTGAGGCAATTATTCATAACCCAGAGTTTTTAACTGAATCTTCTTGGGAACTAGACTCTGAACATCCAGATGTAATTGTATTAGGTGGAGAACGGACTAATTACTTAGAAGATGTAGAAGCTCTGTATAAAGCTCGTTTCAAAGGTAGTGTGGACATAATAAAGACAGACACATTAACCTCAGAAACTATCAAATATGCAGTTAATTGCCTCTACACTACTAAGGTAGTTTTTGCTAATCAATTATACGATTACTGTGAAAAGTTTAATATCAACTACGAAGATATTAAAAAGGTAATGTATAAACGTAAATGGATTGGTAAAAACCATCTCAGGATATTTGATAAAGAGAATAACAGAGGTGCAGGTGGTAAATGTCTAGGAAAAGACTGTGATGCCTTTGCTAGTAGGAGTGGGATAGAACTATTAAGAATGGTTAATAAATTAAATAAAATCTATACAGGTGAAAACTAAACTATCTATTATTGTACCAATTAGAAACTTAGACTATGCTAACGCACACTATACTGGTAATTGCATTGGTAGTATAAGGTATTTTACTGAATGTCCATACGAGATAATTATAATTGACAATGCTTCTACTTGTGAACTTACTAGTGAATCTGAACCTTTCAAAAAGGCAGTAGATAAGTATTTTAAGTTTGACAAGAATCAGGGAGTTTCTAAGGCTTGGAATAAGGGAATAGAAATGGCTGAAAGTGAATATATTTGCATTATGAATAGCGATATTGAAGTATACGATATGTGGGACAGAACAATGATTAGTTCACTCCAAGTAGTAGATATGGTTATGGCTACTCCTATGTATGCCTATCCCTATGGTAGAGCTAAAAGAGCTGATAAATTAAGAGAGAAGGTTACAGAAAACCCATTCTCAGACTTCTGTGATTTCTCTTGTTTTATGGCTAGGAAAAGAACTTTTGAAGAAGTAGGACCTTTTGATGAGAATATTAAATTTGGTTGGGGTGAAGATATAGACTTCAAATATAAAATGGATGAAAAGAAGTTGATATATAAGTCTAATAAGATGGTCAATACACATCATATAGGTATGGCTACTGGATTTTCTATGATGAATCATGGAGAGAAAGTAAACGAAGCCATGGATATTAATAGGGAGTATTTAAAGAAGAAATGGGATCTATGAAGTTCTCAATAATTACACCAGTACACGCATGGCATAAAGACAAAATTAAACAATTAGAGAGATGTGTTAGTAGTGTTCAAAATCAGAGTTTTAAAGATTATGAACATATTATTATAGATGATGGATCAAAAAAAAATATTGAATTTGTTTCTAAGTATGACAAAGTTATATATAAAAAATGTGCACATATGGAAAGAGTAACGTCTTATAATACTGGAATGAGAATGGCTAAAGGAGATTGGTTTTGTTTTCTTGATAGCGATGATGAGTATTTTTCTTATGCTCTTGAGGCGATGAATCAGATGACTGAAAAAAATCCAGATTATAAGTTATTTAATTTTTCTAGCTATCATGTAAATAAAAATTATGGAACTATTACAAAAGGTCCGTATATGCCCAAAAAGTTAAAAGTTGGACATGAGAGTTTCGGAAGAGGAAATATAGTCAATGGAACCTTTTTTTTCCATAGATCTATTTATGACAAACTTGGTGGTTATCCTGGAGATGAAAATGGATTAATTAAAGACATAGATTGTAGTGAAGTAAATTATGGGAAAGTTAGAGATTTACACATGGGTAGTCCTTGGGATTTTAGTGCTGCATTTCAATTAGAATTTCCAGAGATGAGAGGACATTTTATGATAGATCGAAAAACTCAACCACATAAAATTATTTGTGAACTAGGAAATCCATGGGGACAAGATTATGCTTTGTTTTATAAATATACTCGTAAATATCATTGTAAATCTTATGGAATACAACTATATATAGTTCATCATAATTGTAAAAAAGAAGGAGAAATACATGAACTTGCCGATTGATATTTTCATTACCTGTTATCTAAGACAGTTCCAAACAGAACAAACTATTAAGTATCTACTTGAAAGAACTAAATATCCTTTTAGGTTATTTCTGATTAATAACGGAGGGAATGATGCGGTTGTAGAGGCTCTGGGGAATAAACTATTCCTTGAGATAAAACCTAACTACAACATAGGTATTCACGCAGCTTGGAATATAGCACTAGCAACAGCAGAATCAGAATACTTCATAACCTCAGATAATGATATTTACGTACCAGATTTAGATCCAGGTTGGCTTACTCAGATGGTTAAGTTTATGGATGACAGGCCAGACTACGGAGCTATATCCGTTTGTCCTCATATATTTGTTGGGGCAGCAGGAATAGACCCAAAAGATCCAGAAGATGTAAAAGATAGGAATATGTGTGGTGCAGTAATGAGGATTATGCGCAAGAAAGCAGTTTGGGAGGCAGGAGGATGGGAGAATGTTATCAGAACAGGTAGAAACCACGAAGAACGAACTATCTGTGGAAGACTACATGAAAAAGGTTATAAATTAGGAATTGCTAGTCGTATCAGAGCATTTCATCCCTTTCCTAAGAATTGGGGTTATCCAGAGGAGTTTACTCCAGAAATGCAGGGACACAATCCAGCAATAAAAGAATATGTAACATCGTTTGGCAATATCGATGCTTATGATGGAAAAACATGGCTACCGAAATGAACTACAAACACTATATGCGACCAAAAGATAAAGGATTAAAACTACATCTAGGATGTGGAGATTATTGGTTTGATGGGTACATCAATATTGATTCTAATGTATATGGTGGAACAGATATGATTTATGATATTAGACAAAAACTACCATTTCAAAATGGAGTAGTAGAAATCATAGAGGCACATGATGTTTTTGAACACTTTAATCAGGGTGAGGCTAATAATTTGATTGCAGAGTTTAAGAGATTATTGATTGATGATGGAATGTTAATTCTTAGTATGCCAGACATGGATGAACTAGTAAATCACTATAGCATAGATAAAGACAAAGCTATTCAATACATCTATGGCATAGTAGATAATCCAGGACACAAATGGGGATATACTCAGGATTCTCTTAAAAAACTATTTGAGGATAAAGGATTTAAAGAAGTTAATGTTATTAAAGGAGAGGTTGCTTGGAGAAAGGGAGAAAAGAAATTAATTCTCTCTTGTAAAAAATGAAGCTAAATATCGGAGCTGGTAATTTACCAATAGAAGGATATGTAAATGTGGATAAATATTATTATCCTACATCTTCGTGGGAATTAACTAATCATAAACTTGCTAAAGAATGGATAGATGGTAAGTATGAGGGAGAATGGAAATATGGAGATGCTTTAGACTTAAAATTTCAACATAATTATTTTGATGAAATTAATATGTCACATATCTTAGAACATCTATCTATGGAAGAAGGAAATAGGGCAATTATACAAGCATATAATGTGTTAAAACCAGAAGGTTTTATTGATATAGCAGTTCCAGATTTAGAGAAGGCTTGTGAATTATTTTCTACAGTTAAATATAAAGACGTAGATAATAGTATGTGGTTTTATGTTATGGGAATGATTTATGGAACAACAGGTAAAGATGGAGAAGGTCAATTTCATCATTGTGGTTATTCAAGATACCATTTAAAGATATTAATGGAAGATAATAAGTTTAAAAATATTATAGAAGTTCATGGAGCACCATATCATAAACCAGAATTAAACTTCTGTCTAAGGGGATATAAATGAACTTAACTATAATTGTACCAACACTAAATTCAACAGGAGACGTAGAACAAGATAAGAAGATAGATTATTCTATAACTCAATGTCTTAAATCTCTAGGCGAAACAGTACCAGAGATACCAGTAATAATTGCTTCTAATGGTGGGGATCCTAAACTTGTTCCTGAATACCTACATCCCAATACAACTAGAATTAATATCTGGGAACAAGGACAATGTAAGGCTGTAAATGCAGCAGTAGAAACTACAAATACAGATTGGATAATGATAACTAATGACGATATGGTTTATCCTCCAGGATGGTTGGATAAATATATAAATTTTAATTTTGATTGTATATCTCTTAAATTAGTTGAACCTAACGATGGAGCACCTACATTTTTAAAACATTTCTGTGGAGGAGCTGGTGGAGATTTTAATAAAGATGAATTTTATGACTTTGCGAAGAAACAGTCAAAAGGCGGATATAATCCTGGATTTAATTTTCCATTGTTAATTAAGAAAGAACTTTGGGATTTAGTTGGAGGATATGATATTAATTACGACCCTTGGGGAAGTAATGGAGATTCTGACTTAGAATACAAAATTAAACTAGCTGGAGTTCAACCAGTTCAATATCAATCCTCTTTAATTTATCACTTCTCACAAACTAGTGGAACTTTTCATCCGAGTAAACATAATTATTGGCAAAAGAACTTTGATTATTTTAAAGAGAAGTGGGGGTTTGAAAGAACGAGTAAAGGAATTTGGGAAGCAAACTTTGAAATACCAATGGACAAGTTAAAGTACAAACCTAAATGGGCTAAATTATGATTCTAAATGATACTCAGTATAAAACTATTAAAGCTGGATTATATTCATATCTAGGAAACTTTGTAGTTGAATACTATAAACCAGAAGTAAGAATTGGAAGCTATACGTCTGTGGCAGATAGAGTAACCTTTTGTGGAAAGATGAATCATGTAATTGTTAAATATCCAGAGGTTGTATCTACATATCCTTTTACAGAAATGGCTAATTTAGACTATTACGAAAAGAGTATCTCTAAAGGACCGATAAATGTAGGAAGTGATGTCTGGATTGGACACGCTGCTTTTATACACGATGGAGTTAAGATTGGGGATGGAGCTATAATTGGAGCTTTGGCAAATGTAACTAATGATGTTCTACCCTATTCAGTAGTTGGTGGTAATCCAGCAAAGATTTTAAGGTATCGTTATAGTTTTGAACAAATAGAAAAGCTACTAGAAATCAAATGGTGGAATTGGGAAAGGGCAATAATAGAAGAAAGAATCCAAGATTTTAAGAATATTGACATATTTATAGAAAAATACTACAAAATAATAGAGGAGAAAACTATATGAGCCAATCTAACGCACGAAGAATCAACTTGGTAGGTTCAACTACCATTGGAATGGCTGGGGAGAAGGCAGATGAAGTACTTTTAGTAGATGAACTACGAAAACAAGGACAAATTGTCAATTTTATACCACGTGATATTTGGAAAGGCTATGTTGATGGTGATTGGAATGATGACTGGAAGCAATACTTAGACTTAGAAGCTGATATTAACATTGTTTGCAAGTGGTATCATTGGAACGATAAAAAGTATTTCAATAAGTTAAAAGAAGAATCTGGAGCTAAGATAATGTATTGGGTTTGGGATTGGATGGATGGATTTCCACATTATCATAAAGGAATGGTTAAGGCTTGTGATTTGTATTTAGGAAATGATGTAATGCACCCACAATACAAAGGAATGGATAATTGTTACTATTTTCCTTTTGATTGTGCTGATGGAAATTTACCTACTTACATTAAAGACTATAAGTATGATGTTGTTTTCTTTGGAAGCTGTTTTGATAAAGGAGTTAGGAAAGAATGGTTATCAGAAATTGCACTACATTGTGACTTAAAGATTTTTGCTAGTAATTGGAAAGAATGGAAAAAGATGGGATTTGATGCAGAACCAGCAGTATATGGATCTGAGTTTGCTAAAAAGGTATCACAGTCTAAGATTTGCTTACAAATGAGTGTAGATGATAATACTTGGGGATATTGGAGTAATAGAACTGGAAAAGTACTTACCCAAGGAGGGTTTTTACTTGCTCACTATGCACCAGGAATGGAACTGTTTTTAAGAAACGGAGTTGCTTATTTTAAAGACTTAAAAGATTGTATACAAAAAATTGATTACTATTTAGAGCATAAAGAAGAAAGAAATGAAATAGCTGATAATGGATTTAGTATTGGACAAAGATTTACAGTAGAAGCTAGAATTAAAGATTTATTAATTTTAATAGAAAATATATGAATATATTAGTAACTGGTTCAGAGGGTTTTATTGGAAAACATTTAGTTGAAAGACTAAAATTAGATGGTCATAAAGTAGAAGGGTGGGATATAGTTGACGGACAAGATACTTGTGATACATCCCTATCTCCATCTAAAAAATTAGATGCTATTTTTCATTTAGCATGTCCAGTAGATCCAGGTAATTATAAAGAAGTGGCTTTAGATACAATTAGAGCTTCTGTCTTAGGGACAATGAATATACTTAAACTTGCTGTTAATAACTCTGCTAAATTTTTGTATGTTTCTTCATCTGAAGTTTATGGGGAACAAAAAAAAAGAGACTTTAAGGAAGATGATTTATCAATAATTGATCCTTCATCAAAAAGATCCTTTTATGATAGTTCAAAAGTTGTTGGAGAAGTTTTAACCACTATTTATCATAATTATTATAATTTAGATACTAGAATTGTTAGACCTTTTAATATATACGGACCTGGTATGAGAGCAACTGACAATAGAGTTATTCCTTCTTTTATGAGAAAAATTAAAAATAATGAGTCAATACAGATAACTGGAACTGGGGAAAATACAAGAAGTTTTTGTTATATTAGTGATTTTGTTGAGTGTATTTTGAGAACCATGTTTTATCCTAATACTAACGGAGAAACATTTAATATTGGGACTATAAGAGAAATTTCTATAAAACAATTAGTTGAAATATTAGATTATAAAAAAGTTGAATATATACCAGCCAGAACAGATGAACAAGTTCGTCGTAGACCTATTATTAGTAAAGTAAAAGAGATATTGAACTGGAAACCAACTACTTCTTTGGAGAAAGGACTCGAATTAACATGGCAGAGCTATCTTTAATTTTTGCTACCCTTAATGATTCTATTGCTACTAATTTAACAATGGCTCATGCAATTCATCAATTACAATTTACAGAAATTGATTATGAAATTATTTTAGTAGATAATGGAAATATTGGAGTTGATAAAGTTAATACTGAGACATTTTTAAGATACCATAAGAATTTTCCGATTACTTATTATAAATATTCTGTACTTGGTATTATTCCACCTCATTCTTTTGGAGTAATTAAGGCTACTGGTAAGTATATTATGATGCCAGATCCTCATGTGATATTCTCTAAAGATTATTTTCAAATAATGTTAGATACTTTAAAACAGCTTGAAAATAAAAATGTAAAGATGGTTTTTTCTCCTTTTAGTGTAGAGTCTGTGGCTCTGAAAGAACATAAATATGTTTCAGAACGCCTATTAAAAAAACCAAATCCTTTTATTCACCCAAATGGTATTGGAGAACATTGTAAATTTGGAATTGAACCATATCCAATATTACACAATACAATGTCTAGTCTAGTTTGTGAGAGAGATTGGTTTTTAAAAACTGGAAATATGTTTCCAGAGGCTTTTGTTAATGCTGGAGGTCATACTGCTGAAAGTATAATCATAGGCTTAACAACATGGATGTTTGGTGGAAAATGTTATATTCAACCAAAAGCTGTAATAGAGCACCCAGTATATAGAAATAAGTATGGTACTGGTTGGTTTGGCAATATGGCTTCATCAATGGCGATAGGAGCGTACATTTTGGGTGGTAGAAAATATTTGGATGAGATGCCTAAGATATATGGAAAACAATTTAATGTTGAAGAAATTATTAAATTAGCTACTCCAGCTAGAGAATATGTAGAAAAAAATGCAAAGATAACTCTAGATGAATTAGTAGAAAATTGGGAGAATATAAGATATGCGTAAAACTTGTAGATTTTGTAATAGTAAAAAATTCAAATTGATTATAGATTTAGGCAAGCAACCATTGGCAGGAGAATTTTTAGAATTGCATAAAGAATATAAAGAAAAATATTATCATTTAAGAGTTTACCAATGTATTAATTGTGGATTGGTTCAGTTACGAGATGTTGTGCCAAGGAAAGAATTATTTAAGTCTTTTTTATCATCTGTTTCTATGAAAAAACATTTCAAGGATTATGCAGAAGAAATAGTTAGCAGATTTTTAAATAAAGGTGATTTTGTAGTAGAGATTGGAAGTAATGATGGAGTATTACTTAAACCCTTAAAAGGTATGGGAATGAAAGTACTGGGAGTAGAACCAACTAAATATATTGCTAAACTAAGTATAGATAAAGGTATTGAAACTAGAGTAGATTTCTTTTCTGAAGAATTAGCCAAAAATATTGGTAATAAAAGAAAAGCAAATATTATTTTGGCTAATAACGTTTTTGCTCATATTGATAATATGGATGATGTAATGAGAGGAATTAAATACCTATTAGATAATAATGGTTATTTTATATTTGAAAATCAGTTTTTTGTTGATACAGTAGAAAAAACACAATATGATACTATTTATCACGAACATCTTAATTATTACACTATCTCTGCATTAGTTCCTTTTCTAAAGAAATATGGATTTGAAATTGTTGAGATTAAAAGAATTGGTACACATTCTGGCTCAGTTAGGGTTTATGCAAAAAAGTTTGAGATTGGTAATTTTGAATCTAAGATAAAAAAACAAAAGATAGATTTAACAAAGTTATTAACTAAGTTAAAAAAACAAAATAAAACTATTATTGGCTATGGAGCAGCTGGTAGGGCAAATACAATGCTTAATTATTGTGGAATTGATAAAAATGAATTGGATTATATTATTGATGAATCTCCATTAAGATATAATCATATAACCCCAGGTAGTCATATTCCAGTAATTCCGTTAGAAAAAGCACAATTAGACAAAGCAGATTATATATTAATTTTAGCCTGGAATTATACTAAGGAAATTATTTCTAAAGTAGAAAAAATTGGTTGGAATGGCAAATTTATTGTTCCATTACCAGAGGTAAAAATATTATGACAATAACTGCGATTATACTAGCTCACTATAAAGAAAGAGAAAATAACCTTAAAAGAATTGTGGATGATTTATTATCTGGAACTGTTAAGCCAAATGAAATTATAATATTTATAGATAATCCAGAAATTAAATATCAAGATGATAGGGTAACAATTATTACCTCAACTTCGTGTTACCTTCCTATTATTAGATTTGCGCTAGGTTCTGTTTGTGATACAGACTATTGCTTTTTTATAGATGATGATTTGACTGTTAGAAGTAAGACGTTGGAAAACTTTATTAATCATGCTAGTCCAGATAAACTATTAGGGTTACAAGGTAGTATTTTGGGAGATACAGATACTCCGTATGCAAATGATACATCTATTAAAAGAGGAAATAAGTTAGTAGAAGTTGATATTATTTTAAGAACGTATTTTGTTCCAACTAGGTTATTGGTCTATGGATTAGAATTAACAGCAAAACATCCTGAACTTCCTAAAAAATCCTTAGATGATATATATTTAAGTTTGGGTAATAAAATGCTTAATAATGGAAGTAATTTTGTAATACCAATAGACAAAAACTCTGATGTAATTGAGCTGTCTGAGTGTGGGGTTGGACAATCTTATTCTGGAGAACATTATGAAAATAGAAATATAGTTTGTAAAAAGCTAAAGGAGGAATATGCCTAGACCATTTTTTACCAAATCAGATTATTTGCCAGATGTAGTATTTGACCTTGATGATTTTGCAGAGTTTCCAGAGAATAACTGTATTCGGCACTTATTGCCATTAAAGATAAAATACCCTAAATTAAAAGTAACCATGTTTGCTATCCCATTCTTTAAGGGGAAAACTAATGCACCTTTCTTTCACCTAATTAAAAAAGCCTTTGGAACATGGATAGACCTAGCCATACATGGTTGGCATCATGAAACACCAACAGAATGTAAGAAGTGGACTTATGACGAGACAATAGAGAAGGTATCAAAAGCCTATGATATGAACTGTTTTAGTAAGGTATTTAAAGCTCCAGGTTGGCAGATGAGTAGAGATGCTTATAGAGCATTAGAAGATATGGGGTTTATTGTTGCAGACCATAATACCTGTGAATATACAGAACCAGGAGTACCAAATAGTGAACTCAGACCCAAAACTCTTAAAGTTTATACAGTAGAACATCCTTGGATAATACATGGACATACTTGGAATCTAAACAACCCAGATCCAGCTTATAACAACGGCATAGAACAACTAATTGAAATGGGATTACCCTTTGATGAAAAGTCGGAATTCCACTTCATTAAAGATTTATGATTAATGTAACATTTGTAATTAATCCAGTTAGACCAAACTTTATTAATAAGTGTTTGGAGACTCTGTATAAATATACTGATATGACAGATAAGAGGGTTGTAGTGGTAGACCAGACTCTTAATGGACTTCCTGATGATAAGCGTATTCACCTAAAAGTTAGACCACATAGAAATCTAGGATTTAGTAAGTCAATGAACGAGGGAATAGTACATGGTATCAGATGGAATTCTACACATATAGTGTGTATGAATGATGATATAGAATTTATAAACAAAAAGTGGTGGGATGGAATAATAGAAACATTCAACCAAGATGAAAGAATTATGGCAGTTAATCCTATGAGTCCTAGAGAACCTGGCTGGGGATATGGAACAGACCATGGAAAATATATTGATATTCTAGAATATAAGCAAGAATTTACTGATGAAGAATACCAGTTTTTATTAAATGGAGACTTTACTGAAATTAGAGAGAAATATATAAATATGCCTGGTTTTCTAACAGAAGAACAAAAAGCTAATTGGGAAACAGGAAATGGATTCCCACCTAAAAAAGGCGGAGTTATTGATGGAATTGCAACATGGTGCACAGTATTTAAAAAAGAGTTTTTTGAGAAGTTTGGTATGTTTGAGGAACGATATTATCCTGGTGGTGGGGAAGATTACGACATGGATGCTAGATGCTATAGAGAAGGTTGCAGAATGGTAGGAACTACTAGATCTTGGGTTTGGCATCATTGGGGTAGTTCAAAAGATTTTCAGCAAGAAGTAAATGATACAGGTCTACCAATAATACCAGAATTATGTTGGGGAGATGGAGATTATTTGTGGGTTCCAGAACAAAATTTAACATGGAATGAAAAAGAGCAAAAAATGATTCCAATGCACTTTGACCCATGGGGACATACAACATTACAAGATGGTTCTAAAAAACCAATGATTAGAATAAAGAAAATTGGAATAATTGATATATGAAAGTAAAAAAGAAATGTTATTTCTGTTACAAAGTTTTTGAAATACCACTATCAAGAGCAATGACTGGTAGGGGAAAATTTTGTTCTAGGAAATGTACTGATAATTACAAAGTAAAATTTATGAAAGTAAAAAATAAAAACAATCCATCATGGAAAGGTAAAAACGTATCTTATAATGGATTACATAGATGGCTAAGAAGAAATATGAAAAAATATGGTATTTGTGTTTTATGTGGAAAAAATACTAAAACTGATTGGGCTAGTTTAACTAGAAAATATAAAAGAGGTAAAGATGAATATATAGAATTATGTCGTAAATGTCATGCAGAATTAGATTGGGGACATTGGACAAATGAAAAAGGAGAGAAAATACCTATGTTTAGAGTACCAGAAGTAGAAGTCATAGATATATAATTTTTGATGGAAGGATAAGGCTTGTTTTAATCCTATTAAAAGGAAAAAAGACTGGAATCTCAACTTATCCTTCCTTTAAAGACTATATTTGTGATAAAATTAGTAAGATTCCAGTTGTGGAATCTTTTTTTTATGGCAACAACAACAGTTATCCCAAACAAAGACGCAGCTATAGAGCTAGACCATATAGATACAAATTACGGGACGGCTACAACAACTAGGGTAGATAGTAGAACTACTTATACTAATAGAACAGTAGTAGATAAACAAGAATATATTAAGACTGTTGGATATGGGAGAGATAGTAAGTTACATACTAATGACTGGGTTAAATATAACCCCAACGAAGATTAATTATGGCATCAAACACTAAAAGTATAGATTTTGAACTATCATCATCACAATATGCCTATATTGCCGATGGAGATCAAACTGGATTAGATATTACTGGAGATATAAGTGTTGAAGCATGGGTAAACTTTGAACAAAAACCAAAAACGGTAGTTAATGAATTTACCATTATGTCAAAATATAATAATGGGCTTAATCAAAGATCATATAATTTTTTCTTTGATGCTAATAATAAATTAAACTTTGTTTATACTGATGATGGAACTTATTCAGGTCATGCAACTAGAGCAGTTTCAGATGTTGCAGCAATGGATGATGGAGATTTAGGAAATTGGGTATACTTTGCAGCCACAGCAGATGTTAGTGCAAAAGATATAAAGATTTATAGAAATGGGGCTTTAATAGATTCTACAAAAGATCAAGATAATGCTACTTCTATAAATAATGGAACAGCAAAATTTATTGTAGGTGCTTATGAAAACAATACAACATTCCAGTCATTCTTTGATGGCAAAATAGATGAAGCCATAGCCTGGAATGTTGTTAGAACAGGAACTGAAATAGGAGAAAGTTATAATTCTGGTGATGGGAAAATATATATAGGAAATGAATCGGGAATGGTTGCATATCATAGATTTGAAGATAATGCTTTAGATACAACCTCTAATGATAATGATTTAACTTTAGTAAATAGTCCTTCTTATTCGTCAGATGTTCCATTTGTAGGAGCTACTACTACTTCTACTACAACCACTAGCACAAGCAGTTCAACATCATCAAGTACTACCACTACTTCCACTAGCAGTTCAACTACTACTACATCTACCTCTAGTTCAAGTTCAACTACTACAACTTCTACTAGTACAACATCTTCTACAACAACAACTTCCACTTCAACAACTACAACTTCCACTTCTACAACTACAACTTCCACTAGCAGTAGTACAAGTTCATCTACATCAACAACCACAACTAGTACTAGTTCATCTACTAGTTCTAGCACTACAACTACTTCAACTTCATCTAGTACGAGCACATCATCAACCACTACTTCTACATCATCAAGTTCAAGCACTACGACTACCAGTACAAGTAGCTCAACTAGCACTAGTACAACAACCACTTCTACGTCAACAACGACAACGACCACACTAGATCCAACGTCAGGTGGACTTGCATTTGGTGCATATCTTGAAACAAATGATTATAGAGAAGCAACTGGTGCAACATCTGCTAATTTTGCTAATCCTACTAATGCAATAACTTCTAATGATAGTTATGCAACATTTACTGGAGAAACAGGAAATATTGTTTTTACAGACTTTGGAGACTTTGATATACCTGCTGGATGTACTATAAAAAACATAATTGTTGAACTAGAAGGATATAGAACTGGAGAAGCAAGTATTAGAGCTTATTTGCTTAGTTTTTCTTGGGATGATGGAAGTACTTATGCTGTTGGTGGAACAGAATCTGAATGGACATGGAGTAATGTTCTAACTTCTGACACTACTCATGAATATACTGTTGGAGCAGAAGATTTTGACCATACATTTGTACCAAATGATTTTCAAGATGGAAACCTTGCTATAAAAGTTACAACATCTACTAACGAAACAATTGCTTGGTTTATAGATAATATAAAAGTTAAAGTTCAGTATGAAGTTGTAGAAGAATCTGTTTCATGGCAGACATGGGTAACTACAGGAGAAATTATAGGAGATGCAGATTGGGGTAAACTAGCAATAGATATTACAGAAAATGGTTACAGTAAGGTATATGATTATGGAGATGCTACAGAACGAACTTATACATTAGAACGTAATAAGTATGGTGCTGGACAAGGAACTGCTACTCTACAAATTAGAGGACAAGCAGCACTATTTACAGCAGATGCAGGAACACCAGTTTGGTCTGAATACACAGTACCAATAACAGAATCTTGGCGTTATATACAAGTTAGAGAAATAAAGACTTAATATGGCAGATAATAAACTAGATTCAATTATTTGGAACGAAATATCTTCTTCTAATAAACCAGAAGTAACTAAAGTTGGTTCTGAGTTTGTAATGGATAAGATGCCATATCATTCTATTTCTAAAGAGGATGTAATTGATGATGATTCTTTAAAATATGAGTCAGAAGGCAAATCAATCTCTTTTAAACCATTAAGAATAGAATGGGATACTGGAGAATTGATAAGTAATGTACAGGACGTAAAAGGTATTTTAACTAGGGGTGGAAAAGATTTTGATGGATATGACAGACAAGATCATGACGAAGGAGTTGTTTATAAAGATGTGTTTGGAAAAGGAATTGATTTAAGTACATTGTCTTTGAAAACTGTTTGGAAAAAAACGTTTAAAATAGATACCTTAGCAAGTTTGGGTAAAATTCCACTTGGTGCAAAAACTCTAAAAGTAATTTTTAAAGTTAATGATGGATATGAAAAAGATTTAGATAAAGAAGATGTTGGTAAAAAAGTTAAACTTGGTGAATATACAACTCTTAGATCAGTAAAGGTGTGGGATAGTAACGATCTTGAAAGAAATGAAGAAAGTATTGGTGGGTATTTTTTGAAAGAAAACAACGAACTGTTCTTTGTTAAAGAGATTCCTGTTGAATTCATAAAATCTTCTATTTTTCCTATTTTTACAGATGTTGATATAAGTTATGGAACTGCTAGTGTGTTTGAGTCAAGTTCTCCAAATTCAGACGGAATCGCTGTAACTGCTATTTCGGCTGATAAGTTTGTTGTTTTTTGGGGAGATGGTACTGATGGATGGCATAGAGTTAGGGCTGCTACTGTTTCAGGAACAACTATAACTTGGGGGGCTGAAGTTTCTTCTGGTGGAAGAAATGTTATTGTAGGATTAGATATTTGTAAAATAGATACAGATAAATTTGCTATTTGTTATAATGATGATGAGGCTAGTGATGATGGATTTGCTCGTGTGGGTACTGTATCAGGAACAACCATAACACTAGGAACTGCGGTTGAAATTGAAACTGGAGATATGGAATATGAATCGTGTGCCCCATTAGATACGGATAAATTCGTTGTTTGTTATAACGATGAAACAAATAGCGATGCAGCTACAGCGGTAGTTTGTACTGTAAGTACTAGAACAATAACTGCTGGAACTCCTCAAAAATTTCATGCGACAACAGATTATTCTTTAAAATATTCATCTACTGCTCAATTAGATACTGATAAATTTATTTGCACTTTTTATTCTGTTGATGATTCTAAAAATTATTATATTGTAGGGACTGTCTCTAGTACTACTATTACATGGGGAACAGCAACAGAAATAACAGAAACAGATGTTGAAAACTATCAATTAATAATCATATCTCCAGACACAAATAAAGTTATATTTATATTTAGAAATATTAGTGTTTATGGTAAGGCTATGGCTGGTACTGTTTCTGGAACAACAGTTACTTGGGGTGCTGAGGCATCATTTGAGACTACTGGAAATGCTGCTTCTCTTGCTGGTAGTTCGATTGATACAACTCATTTTGTAGCTGCTTGGCAAGATACAGGAGATAGTTATAAGGGAAAATCAATTTTAGGAACTGTTGATTTTAGTGATAGGTCTATAACTTTCGGTAGTGAAGTTGAATTTGAAAGTGGAAATACAAAATATATTTCGGCATCTAGAGACACAATATCATCAAATAAATTTGTTATAGTATTTATGGATGATGATGATACTGATGATGGAAAGGCTATTGTTGGAGATGTGGCTGTTGGTGGAGAAACCACAACTTCCACCTCTACCACAACAACATCTACGAGTTCATCTACGTCATCTAGCACCACAACGACTTCTACAAGCAGTTCGACATCCACATCCACGACCACCACCAGTACTTCGACCACTACAACAAGTACATCCTCTAGTACGTCATCATCAACTTCAACTACAACAACATCTACGAGTTCATCTACCTCAAGTAGCACTTCTACCACAACAACTTCAACCTCAAGTAGTACTTCTAGTAGTACAACTACCACTTCCACAAGTAGTAGCACATCTAGTTCTACTACTACTACCTCTACCTCTAGTTCTACAAGTTCTTCAACAACTACTACCAGTACAAGTAGCTCCACCTCCAGTACTACAACAAGTACCAGCTCATCTAGTAGTACTACAACTACAAGCACCAGTTCTAGTACATCAACTAGTTCCTCAACTACCACTACTAGTACTAGCTCAAGCTCTAGCACATCAACTTCAACTACAACAACATCTACGAGTAGCTCGACCTCTACTTCCACAACAACAACTAGTACATCCTCCAGTACCTCTACTTCAACTACGACTACGTCAACTTCCAGTAGTACTTCCACTACTACCACGAGTACCTCATCATCCACGTCTACGACTACGACATCAACAAGTTCTAGTACTTCTACCACCACGACCTCAACAAGCTCTAGTACCTCTACAACAACTACTAGTACCTCAACTTCTAGCTCTACCAGTACCACAACTACCTCTACCTCAAGTAGTACCTCAACAACTACAACTTCTACTTCAAGTTCTACTAGTTCTAGCACTAGTACAACAACTACATCTACAAGTTCATCTACCTCTACAAGTACAACTACAACTGTTCAATATCAAGTAGATGACATAGTTTTGGAATGGGAAAGTGGAGTAACAACAACTAGTTCTAGCACTACAACTACTTCAACTTCATCAACTACATCTACTTCCTCAACTACAACAAGCACATCTAGTAGCACATCAACAACTACAACATCTACTTCAAGTAGTACTTCAACATCTACCACAACAACCTCTACCTCAAGTAGTACGAGTACAACAACTACCTCTACCAGTTCTAGTACAAGTTCTACAACGACATCTACAAGTTCTAGTACCTCAACTACAACAACATCAACAAGTAGTTCTACGAGTACAACTACAACTTCAACAAGTTCTTCTACTTCTACTTCTTCAAGTACTACTTTATCTATTACTACAAGTACAAGCACCACAACAACCTCAACTAGTTCTAGTACTAGTACATCAACAACTACTACTTCCACAAGCAGTTCTACTTCTACTACTACGACCTCAACTTCAAGTAGTACCTCAACTAGTACGACTACAACTAGTACCAGTTCATCAACTAGCACTAGTTCAACAACGACTTCTACTTCCAGTTCTACAAGCACTACAACAACCTCAACTAGTTCTTCAACTTCAACTAGCACGAGTACAACTACAACTTCTACTTCTACTTCAACTTCTACTTCTACAACAACCACCTCTACAAGTACTAGTACCTCTAGCTCTACAAGTACAACTACAACATCAACAAGTACAAGCACTACCACGACTTCCACATCTAGTAGCACGTCTACATCTACAACAACAAGTACACTTACAACAACAACTAGTACCTCTACATCTACCTCAACATCTTCAAGTACTTCTAGCTCTAGCTCAACCACTACTATAGTACCAAGACCTTTTAGTGTAGAAAAATATCAAATGGTAATTGATGTTGAAAAACTTGACTATGTTATTAAAACTGAGATAATATAAAGAAGGATTCCAGTTTGGAGTCCGTTTTTGTAAGGAGAAATTATGGTAGAAACATCAGCAAGAAGAATTAGAATAGTAAACCCAGATTTATCTGGTAGTGAACGAACCATCTTAGATGCAGATTATTCATCTGGAA
>Ga0307928_10000792_pt1 | contig 23882 bp, 55 predicted proteins | sample AceLakmetagen232_FD_201815 | JGI IMG/M metagenome (GOLD analysis project Ga0307928, IMG submission 201815) | Saline water microbial communities from Ace Lake, Antarctica - #232 | ecosystem: Environmental > Aquatic > Non-marine Saline and Alkaline > Saline | place: Antarctica: Ace Lake... | reverse complement strand
CACATGGAACAGGTATAGAAGGATTTATGAATTATGCCAATGTTTTAGTTGATGGTTGGATGGCAACAGGATTTATTCTTTTTATATGGTTGTCATCAGTATATGTTGGAAGTAAATCTGAATGGAAATTGTCAGGTGTTATGGCTTTTAGTTTTTTCTTATGTTTAATATCAGCTATGATTCTAAGATTATTTACAATAGTAAATGAAACTGTAATTTTTATATGTATATTTGGATTAGGGATTTCAATATTTTGGATGGTGATTGAAAAATGAGGGATATAGATGAATTTTTAATTGATTTGAAAAAGAAGGGATATAGATGTCTTCGGTGTGGGCATGAATGGATTCCTAGAAAGAAAAATGGGAAACCTCAAACTTGCCCTAAATGTAGAAGAAGAAATTGGGATAAAATTAAAACTATTAGAATATCAAAAATTAATAATTAACAAGATAATCCTTCAGTTATATTTTGTTTTTTTAATAATCTATTTGTTAAGCTATGTAATTTCATATGATGTTTCGTACATAAAGGTATAATAAATTTTATATATTCTTTTAGATTTTTTCTATTCAAATTCAAATATTTTAAATGATGTAAGTAAATTTTTCTTTCATTTGGAGTTTTCCCACAAATATAACATTTATTTCCTAAAATATCAAATATCTTTTTTCTATTTCTATATGTAAATTTTTCTTCTGCTACTTGTATTAATAATCCATCTTCTACTCTTTTTTTATATAATATAGGGTAATCTTTTTTTTGGTATTCAGCCTGTATTATTATAAGATTGTATAATCTCTTATATTCTTTTTGGCAATCTCTACAAATTCCATATTTCCCATAAACTTTTTTTATTCCACATACTGAACACAAATCTGTAATCGTATTCCATTTTTTTGATTTACATTTGGGACAAAGTTTTGGATTATTAGGTGTTGTTTCTCTTTCTATTTTTTTTGTAATCCATTCATGTCCACATTTTTCACATTTAAAAAGAGGAACATTAATAATCTTTTTACTCATAAATATAAGTTACTTTTAAAGTATATAAATGTTACTAATAGCACACAATCTATGTGGACAATTTCTATATATAAACTATTTCCTATAGTTTTCTATGAATAATTATAACTTAAAAGGGAGGTTAATTTAATATGGCAAGTATGCAATCATTTATTGTTGGTATAGTTCTTGTTGGTGTGACTCTAGTTATCGGTATCTTTATTTCTGCGGAAATAGCTAATCAGATGGATACGAGTTCCGCTGAACAAAATGCTGCTAACGATTTGGTAACTGCTTTGTCTGGAGGAAGTGCTTGGATTACTATCTTAGTAGTTGTTGGTTTCGCAACAATTGTTTTAGGTATGTTAACAAGCGGTCTAGGACAATCCTCAGACATGGCTGGACCTGTTTATTAAATTAATTATTGTGGGGGAAACCCCACTTTTTAATTTTTTAATATGGCTCAATCAATGGACAAGTTTATTGTAGGAGTAGTCATTATTGGTATTACTTTAGTTATAGCTATGTTTATAGCTTCAACTATTCAAGATGCCACATATGACGATGGTTTAGGTACATCTACCAATGAAATATTAACTACTGTTAGTAATATTACATCAAGTTCATTTACATATTCAACTCTTACTGATGTTGTTTGTGGAGATGTTTCTGGTGTAGTAAACTCAACGGGATTTGTTATTTCATCTGGTAATTATACACAAACAGGATGTACTCTTATAGCTTCTGGATCAGATTTTGTAGGAGAGAACTGGAATATAACTTACCCCTATACATATAACGCAGATTCAGCAACTTCAAACGCTAGTGGTGATTTAGTTACATCATTAAGTGGAGGAAGTGCTTGGATAATTATTTTGATAGTTGTTGGTTTCGCAACAATTGTTTTAGGTATGTTAACAAGTGGTTTAGGAAAAACAACTGAACAAGAATCAACATTTACTTATTAATTCACCTTACTTTAATTTTTTAAAGGTTGGTCAGTAACACCCCATCTAAAACTGGGTACGGTTACTAGCCTTTCGTCTTTTTTGGGACGATAAACATATAAATAGAAAAACACTAATAACAACATGGGATTTAAAAAATATGCAAAAGGAGCTTGGAAGGGATTAACCTCTGAAAAAGCTAAAGCAGGATATAAATCTACAGGTAGAACTATTTCTAAGGTTGGAAAATTTACAGCAGTATATTTTGAAAAGATGAATAAAAATTTAGATAATGTAGTTGGTACTCATGATCCAAATCCAAGGGGCAGACTTTCTGGAGTTAAATTAAAAAAAAGGAGAAAAAGATAATGAGTAAACAATTTCCATTAACAGATATTAATGATGAAAAGAAAATTGCTAAAGAGATGAAAGAAGCTTCAGATAATATTACAAAATGTTTAACTGGAGAATATAAAAGAAAAGGAGGGGAAAAATAATGGGAGAAATATTAGAAAAAAATGTTGTTGAACGAAAGCCTGGTTATCTATATTATGTAGATGGTAAGGGAAATGTTTGTAGAACAAAAATGGCTAGAGGAAGAAAGAAAAAGAAAAAGTAATTATTTTATTAAATTTATTTCAGGTTCAATGTCCCATAAATTTTTATTTCTATTTTCACATGGGATTGTATTCTGAAATGCAATATTTTCTAAATAACTATCCCAATCAAAATTAGGATTTTTAAAATCCATATCATTTATATAATTGCAAGAACAACTCCTTCCGTTTTCTAAACCGCATAAATAACAATATGCATTTTTACCATATTCTAATTTTATTGAATTAACTTTATTAACATATTTTATTTGAATAAAACCAACCCAAAAAATAGCAAGAATAAGGAGAACACCAATTACTCTTGAACTAATTAATAATTTTCTTCTGAATTTCTCCTTATTCGCTAAAGTTAAAATATCTGGGATTTCTTTATCCATTTTAAATATTTTTTAATCTAAAATTAAAAGCTTCTAGGCTCTGAATTCTATTATTTAAATCATTAAGGACAGCATTAAGTTGATTATCTAAATCCTTCGCTGTAGCTGGTTCTTCTGGTCCATCCGATATAGTTTCGTCATCAGCTTCACAAATCATTTCTTCTGCGGTTGGAGATTCAACTTCCTTAACTTCCTCGACAATTTTTTCTTCTATTTTTTTCTTTTTGAATACCATTATTATTAACCTCCTTTTACCAATATAAAATTAAACAAACAATTCCTAGGGATATTGATGTTAAGCACATTATTAAATTTATTTTTTCCATTATAAGACACCAGGGAAAGAGTAATCAAAAGGGGCTACTTCTTTTGTTTATTTAAATTTAATTTTTCCTTTCCCTGATGAGTATCACCTATTCTTTTTCCATCTTCATTAAATTGATCTAATATATCATTAATTTCAACTTTAGCGTTTGTTTCTGTATGGTTAATTAAATCTTTATTCTTTTTATATGGTTCCATGGCCTTTTTTAATGGAATTAATGTTTGAAATGCTTTAAATATAATTAATGCTCCTATTCCAAGAGTAAAACATTTTGTAATTATTCCCATATATCCACTCTGTCCGCTACTCATAACCAATTTAATAATAGTCCATCCAATGAATAATGAAAATAAAATTATTGTTATTAAAGTAGTTTTATATTTAAAATATAATGATGCGTAGGGACTTGACTGTATTGTTTTCCAGTTTTTCCTAACGTTTTTTATATTGCTTAAAAATTTCATTTCTTTTTACCTTTAATCTTAATATCTATTTTATTTATTTGTCGTCGGTGTATTAATTCATTAATAAAATAAAATAGATAATGAATTGTAAATCCGCCAATAAATAATCCTAATCCTAATCTAATAAACTTAATCATTACAACTGCAACTTCTTGATATGGTTGATAATAAGCAAAAACTATAAACCAAAAGAATATTGAAGTGACTATTACTATTAAAGATAAAATTGATTTACCAAAAAACTTTAAGTTATCGCCAAACTTACTCATTCTTTTTGTATATTTTAACCAGTTCATTTTAAAAATAATTAGCCATAGCATCAAACATATTCAAAAAAGTATTCTTTTGTTGGGGCTTTTGTTGTGTTTGTTGCATCATCATTGGCGGTTGTTGATTTATTTGTTGAACTTGACTTTCAAAATCCCAATAAGCTTTATTACCATTACAAACAATTACACCAGTTGGAAACTTTTGTGCTAGTCCTAGAAACGTTTGAAGATTGCAACCAGTTATATCTATTTGCATTGTTTTTTCCACCATTTCTTGGCTTTTTTTTTTAATTTTGTTAATACTAATAATTCTTCTATTTCTTTTTCATCTACATCTTTTTTATCAAAGAAATCGTAACCTATCTTATTTTGAAGTTCTAAAATTGCTTTGATGTATTTTTTAGGATTCTCTTCAAATTCTTTTATTTCATCTTCTTCCCATTCTATTTTACTCCATGGTTTAGGCTCTGGTTTAATTGATCTCTCAAAATGACAATGCAAATCTGGAGATATAATCATTTCTTTCTCTAAAGAAAGTCTGATGAATGGCATACGGGCTTTTTTAAGCGTTAGGAGTAATCCTTTCAACATAGGGTGCAAATACTCGTCTTCAGCTATAAGTCCGTTTATACGCCTTACATATAGGTGTGGAGATGCTTCCTCGTTGAGTTTCAGAGTTATCTTAAATGGTTTCATTTCTTCTTAACCTCAATCTTAAAATATTCTTGTGTTAATTCTCTAGTTTTTTTGCTATTTATAATCATATTTATCATATCTCCAATATATGATAAAGGTATAATAAATAAAACCCAGAATGTCGGATTAAATGTAAATGTTAAACCAGAAAGTAGAATATACATTCTCATAATAACAATAATCATAAGATAAAAGATACAAATAAAAATAGAATTTACGGTTCCAGATATTCCTAATGGATATTTTTCATCTATTTCATTTCTTCTTTGTCTAAATTCAATTCTATCTAATTGAGATAATTTATTAAATTGTTTTTTATCTATTTTCATTTAAAACCTCCTTTAGATATTTATTTGCAACGTAACTTTTAGATCTTTCTGTATCTATAGCTTCTCTATTAATTTTCTCTATAATAATTTTATCTATCGTCCAAGAGACAACCTCTTTATTTTTTGTCATTAATAAACTATATTATATTTACTATATAAAGTTTACTAAGATGTCTTAAAAAAATAACCAAACAAAATAAATTTTGGTTTAATGTTAAAATTATATATATTATTATTCTAATGCTCTTGTAGCTTCAAGAATTGGTAAGTTAGCTTCTGTTGGGACATAAATTACTTCAGTATTTCCATCATTTAATCCTTCAATAAATTTATATCTGATGTATTCTTCTGTAATACTTCCTGCAATAATTTTATTAGCTTCAGCAATACCAGCAGCTCTAATAACTTCAGCTTCTGATTTAAGAACAGAAGAAGCTTTTTCTGCCTGGGCTTCCTCAATAGCAATTTGTCTATTCCATTCAGCTTGTTTTAATTGTGCTTTACCTTGAAGTTCTAATTTATAAACATTATATTTTGGCATACCCCACATTGATAATCCTATAATAAGAAAAATTCCAATTCCTAAAATAATCAAATATTTACCAACTGGGATATTATTTATATCAAATTCTTCCATTTTATTTTTTAATAAATGCAAAAATAAACACAATCAACAATGCAATATTTATAGATCCGAATAATATGATATTAACTGTTAGCACTAAAGCAGATGGCGTGAACGATATTCTAGAAACTAGAAAAACAATCAATGCCAAGAACTGTATAACCCAACTACCAATAGCAATTATTAATAATTCTTTATTCATTATTTTTTAACCTCCTTTTTACTATTCATTATTAATAATAGATATATATACTATATAAATCTATGCTATTTGGATGTGGAAAGACTTAAATACTATGTTTATCTTTTATGATAAACAAAAACATTATGGCAAATACAAAGGGAAGTGATGATGAGAAAGGTTTATCTTTAACACCAGTTCGTGAAGGATTAAGAATTGGAGTTAAGTCTGATGGGGTTAATTATTCTGTAAGAGAGGATAGGTCAAGATATTTCTGGCCAGAGGAATGGTTCCAATTTATAGGTTTAGTTAAGGAAAAGAAAAGAGCTATCTTTGAAGTTGCAATCGGAACTGGTGGAAGGATAGACGAGTTACTTCATATTAAGCCTAAAGACTTTGACTGGGATAGAAATAATCTAACATTAAGAGTTACAAAAAGAAAGGCAGCCAAAAAAGAAAAAGTAGGTAAGCCAAGAACATTTAGCATAAGTTCTCAATTAGCTAGAAAAATGAGAGCATACATAAAACAGAATAATATACAAGATGATGAATTAATGTTTAAAGTGTCATCACAGGCAGTCTATCAGCTTATGAAGCGTGTCCTGAAGAAGATGGTAAATAAAAATGGAGTACAGATTGATTGGTGGAATTTTTCACTTCATAATATAAGAAAGACTCATGGGAACTATCTCAAAGCTATGGGGGTAGACTCTGGAGAAATATGCTATAGATTAGGACATGACCTGAACACATTTATTAAACATTATGGATCTGCTAATATATTTGACAGAAGAGATAAGTTGGGGATGATTAAAATATTGGGGGATGTTTATGGTTTCAAATAAGAGAAAAAGATACATGAGTGAGTATATGAAAAAATATAGGAATGAACACCCTGAGCATAGGGATTACAAAAAGTTCTATATGTTAAAGTATAAATTCGGGATTACTAAAGAAGAATTTTTTAAATTACTTAATAAGCAAAAAAATAGATGTGCCATCTGTGGTAACGAATTAGACCTTTTTAGAAAAACCCATATTGATCATTGCCATGAAACAAAGATGGTTAGGGGGATATTGTGTTTACATTGTAATACCCTTATTGGTCACTCAAAAGAAAATATAAAAACATTGGAATCAGCTATAAAGTACCTAGAAAAACACATTAAAGATAAACAATTAAAAGAAGAATTGTGTGTAGAAAAAAACTAAATGTTTTTATTTTAGAATAAAGAACAACCTTAACATTCAGATAATCTTTCTAATAATTTTCTACTAAATAATAAATATTCCTATTAACCCTAGCTTTTTTAAAAAATATTTTTTCTGAAATTTTTATGAAATATTTAAATAGGGGCTTTGCTAGTGAGAGGATGAAGCTGGAGTGGCTTGGAATTGGGAATATCTGTGGTGTATGGTATTTTTGGAGGTATAATACCTTTTTTACGCATTAATTTTACTGATTCAGATATTGATTGAAATGACTTTCCCAATTTATCAGCAATGTGCTTTTGCACAACTATACCTTCATCCCAACAATCATGTATAGCTTGTTGTAAATAAGGGAGAGGTCTTTCCGCAGGACCTTTCTTTGCTTCTATTTCTTCTATCTCTCTAATACCATTATCTATATTATCTAAAACAAAATCTTGCTTATTCTCTTCATATTGATCGCTTAATTCTTTAGTCGGTAACCCATAACTAATGAATTGTATACTTTCCCTACACCCATCAATGACCACCTTAGGAAAATGACGATATATTTTACCAGTTGAAGTATTAGTCTGTAGTTGATATGGTTTAAGATATGATTTCTTTTCTACTTGATTTATTGTTATAGTTTCTAATTGGATATGAACTAGTTCCCTAGCTTGTTTTGTTAACATAGTAAAATATGGTAAATTCATCATTAGGCATAAATTTAGACTACGAAAAGATTGTAACACTCCAGAAAATATTTTTGCAGTTTTAGTTGCAAAATCTAATGCACCGACAGAAGTACCAGCTTCTTCTAAAATTATTAATTCACCTTTACGAATTGGATTCTCTTTACTCCTTATTCTTTTAAAAAGATTTAAGACACCAAAACATATATTTTCTATTGGAAAAGATTCTTTGAATCTTTTTTGATACCATAATTCTGCGATACGCATATTAGAATAAGATTTTCCAGAACCTGTTGGACCAGTTGTTACAACGATACAATTTTTATTATTTCTAATTAATCTGTTTTGGAATATACTATTCAAAACATCTCCTTCATTTAATGCCATATTAATTTCCTATTTTTGCTTTCTTAAAATATTTAAAATCAGATAAACATAATTCTAATTGTTCAAATATTTGTCTGTAAACAGAAACTAATTTTATTAAATAATTATGATAAAACGGACCTTTATCAAACAATGTTTCTGATTTTACAAATGGTAAATAGTCAATTACTGGTCCTTTATTATGATTTGGGTATGCATTATAAAATTCTTTTTGTTTATCAATTTCCTTGTCATATAAACCCTCACCTTCTTCCACTAATTTTTCAATAACTTTCATATACTCTGAACCCTTAATATCTGCAACCATTACATTTTTTAATGTCATAACAGCTTCAACTGCCTGTCTTCTGGAATCTGGATGGATAACTGTCATAATATTACCTGCTGGATCTTGTTTAGTTTCAGAAAAGCCTTCACGCATTTCTTGTGCTAAACAATCTTGTGTCCTAGAAAAAGATTTAAAGACACAAAGCTGATGAGAAAATTCTGCTTTATCTCCAAAAGAAAAGCCATCTTGTCCTGGTTCGAGTATTTGTATATCGTCGTCTGTCATTATAATTTTAGTAGAAATAGCCTATTCTTTTTAAGAATTATTACTATTTAAATATATCGTTAAGTTTTTAAACTTATTAATCCTATTAATTAAGCTACTTCTAATTAGGACAATAAATATATAAGTTAATAAAACGATTAAATAAAATGAATAAAATAATTATATTACTAGCACTTATCTTAATTCCTTTTGCTTATGCCGAAGTTGGATATAATGAAGTTGGCTATGGAGTTCATTATTTGCCATCAGAAGCACCAATCAATTATTCTTTAATTCCAACAGTAAATTCTACAAACTGGTGGAACACCATCTCTTTAGGCCCAATGGATGATGCACAGGATGGACAATTTAATAACATTGGCGGAACTCTTACAATAGATTCTAATTATATTGATGCTAATTGGTGTGCCTTAACTGGCTGTACTATGTCAGGTAATATAGATATGGGTGGGAATAATATTAATAATATTAATTCATTATCAACAAATGATATTATAATTTGGGATAATACATTAAATGCAGATGCAGTATTAGATATGATAACCCACGATGCTTCTAACACATTTACATTAACAGTTACAGATGCTGGAGCAACAGATTTTTATTCTACAGACCAATACCAAATAAGAAGTGGAGCTGATGTAACACAATTTATTGATGATGGTTATACTGGGACTTATTTAAATATAGATGTAGGAAATACAAATCCAGAAATAACAAGTAAGGATGGTGAAATTAGTTTTGTCGGAGATAATTTAACAACAACTGGAAATGTTAATGGAAGCTATATTTTTGGAGTTGTATCCCACAATGAAACACAAATGAATTATTCTGATGAAAAATTAAATATAAGAGAATCATGGCTTACAACTTTTATAAACTCATTCGGCTTTTTAAATTCAATAACAAATATTTTTGATCAATCATTAAATAAGACTGATGATGTAACCTTTGCCAGTGTAAACGTCACTGGAGACGTAAATGCTTCTAATGCTTATATTGGAAATCAAACTAGTAAAGATATGACTAATATACTTGATAATGAAGTTAGAGTTTATACAGAAAATGCTCCAGTAGATGCTTATATGGCTATAAGAGGTGGAAAATATGGTTCAGCTAATCCTTCTTTTTATTCTTCTGCTTATGATATGCAATTTACTTCAGCAGGATTAAATAAAGGAATTTTTTTCACTCTCAATAATGCTGGAGTATCTGAAACTTATTCAATAGATGAAGGAAAATGGAAATCACAAACAACTGGCGAATTTAATTTTGACGACGATAATATAACTACAACTGGAAATGTTAATGGAAGCTATATTTTTGGAGTTGTATCCCACAATGAAACACAAATGAATTATTCTGATGAAAAGCTAAACATAAGAGAATCATGGCTAACAACATTTATAAATTCCTTTGGATTCTTAACTTCAATAACAAACATATTTAATCAATCACTCAATACTACTGATAACGTAGAATTTGCTAATATAAATATAACAGCAAACATAACACTTCCAGGCGGAAAAATTTATAATAACGGGACGGACAATATATGGGACTTCAGTTAATTAACGACAAAATGAAAGAGAAAGTAACAAAGAAACAGTTTTTAAAAGAATGCGGATTTCTTTTATTAGGTGTATTAGTAGCACCAACAATATTAGGATATCTGATAAATAATAATCGAGTTAAAATGATTGGAAATAAACTACTTTTAGATGATGAGGTCATCATGGAAAGAAGATGACTAGAAAAAATTATTTAAAAGGGGAATGGATATTTGAAGGGAAACTCAGCGCAGAAGAACCAACAGTAGATAAAAATGTTGCAACTAAAAAGTTTGTTGTTGATAATTTTTCTAAGAATACAATAGAGTTTTCTTTGTCAAATGATTCAACCGCTTTATTGACAGGGACTGTTTATGGAATCGTTAGGATGCCTTGGAATGGTAACTTTGTAAGAGGGACGATTGTTCACGAAACAGATTCAACAATGGAAATTGAATGTTATATTGGAAATTATAGTGCAACTACAATACCAACTACTGAGGTTTTTGGCTCAGCTAATAGACCAGCATTAAGTGCAGATAAGATGGATGAGAGTTCTACATTTACAACTTCTTCTTTTACTGCGGGTCAGGTAATGGTTGTTAAGTTGACTAATAATACTAGCTTAAGAAACAGAGTTTATTTTTGTATGGAGGTTGAAAGAACAGCTTAAATGGTTATCTCTAAATTACGAAGTCCAAAAAAGGCAATTAGATCAAGTGATATAGTTATGCACTCACCTGCTTATATAGTTGAAAATATTAGAAAAAAGGGAAAAGTAAATCCAAATCATGGAAAGTATATTTTCTTTGGTTCTGAAATGGATGCCTTTGATTACTGGCAAGTTGGAGGACCGTTTACTATATTTGTAAATGCTTTCAAAAACATCAAACTTCAAATGCCTAAATATGTTAACGGGACGAGAGAGAAAGAAGAAGTTTGTAGCTGGAATACTGATTGGAAATATGAAGAATTATTTTTAGGTTCTGTAAAAGGTTTAGCTGGATATAAAGATACGGGTCATAATTTTCCAAACTATTACAGATATGCAATAAGTATTAATATAAAAGAAGGAACTTGGGAGATGAGTTTTTTTCACAATTATCATTATCATAGGACAAGTGAAGAAGATAAGAGAAATGTGGTGTTAAAAGGAAAAGCGGAAATAAAAATCAATATAAATAAAAACAAGCTAGAAGTAGTAGGAATATTACACGCAGGAAATAAATATTATGCCTCCCAGGGACACGAGAAAGAAAAAGCAATTATGGGAAAGAAAGATTATGTTAAATGCGACATAAAAAAATATACTTTTGAATTATCAGCAGAAGAAGTCAAGGGCGACAGTATTGTAGAGGGAATCAATTATGATTTTAGAGTTTGGAAAATAGCAGATAACGTAAATTTAATTGTTCATAGAACAGGGGAGAAATTAAAATGATATACATAGATGATGGTCTAAAAGAAACTTTTAAATATGCGTTTCCTATTTTGAAAAAATATAATATAAAAGCAGTTTGGGCGTTGTGTCCTAATTTAATTGGAAAAATTCGTCACGATAAAGAAAGGATGTCGTGGGAAGATATCAAAAACCTTGTTTCTGATGGGCAATTCATTGCCTCACATACTTTAAACCATATAAAAATGAAGGGATTTGCTGAATCAAAATCTGAGATAATAGAATCAAAAGAAATATTAGGAAAGACTCTCGGAATTAAGATTGAAAGATTTGTCTATCCTTATGATTTTCAACCGAGCAAAGAAATTCAAGAGTTAGTAAATAAAACTTATTCAGACATTAGGAAATTTAATAAGTTTGCATTTCATTTGATTTCTCCAAAGACAATTAAATTTTATGAATGGTTTCACACACCAGAATTTTTTGAGGAGTATGTAAAAAATGAAACAAAAAATTAGTTTTTGCACGATAGTTTACAATGAAGAAAAATTAATTAGAAATATGCTAGAGAGTATTAAGGATTGGTGTTTTGAAATAATTATTGTTGATAACGGATCTACGGATAAAACAGTAGAAATTTGTAAAGAGTATGGCGCAACAGTAATAATCGATGAGACAAAAGATGATCTAGCTTACCTAAGAAACGTAGGGCTAAAAAGAGCAACGGGAGACTGGGTATTTTCTATGGATGGTGATGAGTCTGTAAGTGTTAGAGATGTTAAAAGAATTTTAGATTTAGCTAAGTCTAATGAGTCTGATGGATTTCATTTCACCTCAAGACTTTATACGGATATTCCAGATATAATGCACATTTTAGGTAGATGTAAGGGAGAATATGAAAAAGAAGAGAAACTTGCTGGGACTGAGTATTATATCGATTTGATTTGGGCGGTTAGATTATTTAGAAGAGTAGTTAACGGAAACCCAGTCGAATATGAGGGATATATCCATGAAATGATAGGCGGTTCAATCAAAAAGAATAAAGGAATATTCTATCCGTGTGATGTAAAGATTCACCACTACAAGGTCTTAGAATTAGAGAGTAGCCCCGAAGATGATATAAGACAAAGATTTGAACTAGAAAAGAAGAATAGTGAAATAGACTCACTAAAAAATCATATGGGACATTGGTATAGATTAGGAAGGGATTATGCCCTTATCGATAAGAACTTACAAAAATCAAATGAATGCTATGAGAAGGCAACAGAATTTCAACCTGAACTTGCACATTATCTTTATTTTTTAATTGGTTGGAATTTTTATGAAATGCAAGATTATAACAATGCTTATCTTAATCTCAATAAGGCAATAGAATTAAATCAATATTATTTTGCTCCACATTTTATGAAAGCCCAAGCCTTAAAGATGATGGACCATGAAAAAGAAATGGAGAAGGAACTTGCTATCTGTAAAAATTTAGATGCAGAACATCCTGTTTTAAAAGGAGCAAACCCCGAAATAATTAATTGGGGTTTATCGTGAAATTAGAAGAATTAAAACATGTCGCAGATGATTTTTGCTGGAAGTATTGCGAGATGGAAGCAACAGAAGAAAAGGTATATAATGGGTTATTAGATTCAATTAAAAATGTAAAGGTGTTGTTAAATGTTAAATAATATTATAAAATTAAAGAACAATAAAATCAAAAAAATCCAAGATAATTTAATAGTTATGTTTACCGACAATGATATCCCTTACATTGTTTTTGGTGCTTATATTACTGCCGACTGGGAAAAAAGAGATATAGAAGATATAGACTTAATGATTAAAAAAGAAGATGAAAAGAAAGTAGAGGTATTGATGCTTCAATTAGGTTATAAGGTCGCAAATAGATGGGCATTTGAAACAAAATATCAAAATGGCGATGGTATCGATATTGAAATAAGAACAAACTTTTACCCAATAATTGCAGATTTAAATGAAATATGGGACACCATTAAAATAGATGGAATTGTTACTTTAAATCCTAAAGTGCATTTGACGTATCTTGTGTCTCACACGTTAGAAAAGATTAAATTCAAAGAATTTGATTTATATTATTTTGATGAAATGCTAAATCATGTAAAAAAATTTAGAGAGTATATTAAATGATTTACATAGATGATGGTTACAAAGAAACTTTCAAATATGCTTTCCCTTTACTAAAAAAATATAATATAAGGGCCGTTTGGAGTATTCCCATTGGACTCTTGGGTGGAAAGTTAGAGGGTGGAGAAATTATGTCTATTGAAGATATAAAAGAATTAGTTAAAGATGGTCAAATAATTGCGTCACATTCAATAACACATCCACAAGAGATTACGAGAGAAGAGATTGTGCAATCTAGGGTGGAATTAGAAAAATTACTTGGGGTTAAAATAATGCATTTTGTATTTCCCTATGAGAATATACCAAGTAAAGAATTATTAGATTTAGCTAATTCAGAATACAAAGTTGTAAGACCATTTTATAATTATGCTTTTCATTTAATATCTCCAGAGACATTCGACTGGTATCCGTTCCATATTACGCCAGAAAAATTTGAAGATTATATGAAATATGAAAAAAGAAATTAAAAAAGAAAGAATTGAATATATAAGGGAATTAAGAAGAAAGTTCCTTATAATATTTATTTTCAGCTTTATAATATTTATCCTAGTATTTTGGAAATCAAAGGCAATTATTAATATATTAATAAGTTATTACGAAATAGAAGTATATAATTTTAGTCCAGCAGAAAGTTTATCAATATCTCTAAAGTTTGCATTCTTCTCAACATTATTATTTTTAATACCAGCAACCATATTTCAGATATTAAACTTTTGTAAGGAATCAATAAAAAAAGAATATAGAAAGAATTTTTTAAAAAAGAGTGTCTTTGGATTTATTTTAGCGGTAATAGGATTTGTAATAGGGTCTACAATATTCAATAAAATGATTCTTGATGGGTTAAGGTCGTACGGCATAGGAACATCAATGTGGAGCGTAGGCAGTGTGTTAAATACTGCAATAATCTTTGGATCTACAATCGCATTAGCATTTCAGTTAATTTGGTTTATACCTTTGATTATTAAGATAGGACTTATAGAAAAGAAAGCTTTAAGTAAAATAAGGATCTTTGTGTTTATAGGATTGTTAATAATTTCAGGCTTAATAAGTCCACCAAACTTTGTATCAATATTAATAATGATGATACCTTTGTATGGAAGTTTTGAAGTTGGATTATTATTATCTAAAAATAAAATGGAGGTAAAAAAATGTTAGGAATAGGACAAGCAATACTTATAGCCGCTGTGATTTTCATTGCGATTATTTATTTTGGTAAGAAATCTCCAGGAGTAGCACGTCAAGCTGGAAGAAGTGTTTCGGAATTTAAGCAAGGATTAAAAGATATACCAAAAGCTATAGAAGAAGTTAAAGAAGAAATCAAATCTTAAGAGTTGTAGAAGGATTTCAATCTTTAAATAAATATCTATTGTTTTTTTTACTTTGTTGTTTTAAAAAGTGACAGGGAACTTTTATAAAGAATAGTGAATAGACTTAATTGTTCGGTTCAGGCCGACACCCAATGATGCCCATAACATCTTGGGGGAATTGAATAAGATGGGAAATAAAAATGAATTGAGGTTAAAACAGAAAGCGAAATTTTATTATAATGAGAAGTTAATCTGCCATGTTATTAAAGAACCTAAAGGATTTGTTAATGGTTGGTTTCGTTCTGATTTGATTGATGATATATATTATTTATTTGAGGATCAGAGATGGGCTGGTGAAGAAAATAAATTATTTCTATGTGATATATTTGATATAAATGATTATACGGAGAAAGAATAATGGTGACTATTAAGAGTAAACCATCCCAAGAGAATGTAAAAGATAAGTTTAATTCTAATGGTTGTTATAAAAGAACTTTAGAGGATGGTAATGAGGATTATATTAAAAAGGAATTATTATTAACCTCAGAACAACTTATAGAAAAATTAAAAATATGTATAGAGTTATCCCCACTAGATAAAGATGATTTTTTAAAAAATCTATCTGAAGAAAGTGGGAGAAGCTTAACACTACTAAAAGAACAATTAAATTATTTCAAAAATCAAAAAAGGCTAATTGAGAAGAATGATAATAAAAATTATCCCGTAGAAAATCTAACAGAAAAATTAGGTAATATGTTTGATAAAAAAGAATTGGCTGAACATATAATAGAAGTGCAACCATGTTTATATGATAATTCTAGAAGCTGGTGGTTATGGAACTGGCCAGAAACAAAATGGGAAAGAGTTGATGAAACTGATATTTTAAATGCAGTAGATAGACAAGCAACTATTAATACTATTAATTCAAAAGAAAAGAATGAAATGATTGAGGCACTTAAACAGGTTAGTAGATTAAATGTGCCAGAACCTATAGGAATACACACTGTTCAGTTTAAGAATACTATAATGAATATTAAAACTGGTGAACAGTCAAGGGCGACTCCTCACCTGTTTGTTACTAATCCAATACCATGGAAATTAAATGAAGATGGTTTCCATGAAACTCCAACAATGGATAGAATATTTGAGGAGTGGGTTGGAAAAGATAATGTACAAACTCTTTATGAAATATTGGCATATTGTTTAATACCAAATTATCCTATTCATAGGATATTTTGTTTTATTGGTGGTGGTATGAATGGTAAGAGTTGTTTCTTAAATTTACTTAGAAAGTTTATCGGTGGTGATAATTGTTGTTCAACTGAATTAGATACTTTATTACAAAGCAGATTTGAAGTTACAAGACTTCATAAAAAATTAGTTTGTCAAATGGGTGAAACTAATTTTAGTGAAATGAATAAAACTTCGGTACTAAAGAAATTATCTGGTGGTGATTTAATTGGGTTTGAATATAAAAATAAAGATCCCTTTGAAGAAATTAACTATGCTAAAATATTAATAGCTACAAATAATTTACCAACAACAACAGATAAAACAATCGGATTTTATAGGAGATGGATGATTATTGATTTCCCTAACCAGTTTTCAGAAAAGAAAGATATTTTATCTGAAATACCAGAAGAAGAATATGAAGCATTGGCAGTTAAATGTTCTTTAATTTTAAAAGATTTATTAGATAAAAGAGAATTTACTAATGAAGGATCAATTGAGGATAGGATGAAAAGATATGAAGATCACTCTGATCCCCTTGAAAAATTTATGAAAGAGTTTACTGTTGAAAATTATACTGGGTATATTTGGAAGAATGAATTTGAGAAAAAACTTAACGAATGGTGTAAGTCTAATAGATTTAGGGATATGACATCTGTAGCGATTGGTAAGAAAATGAATGAGAAAGGTATTGAACAGAAACAAAAATATGAGGATTGGATGAGTGATTACGGTAAAAAAGGAGGTAGGGCATGGGTTGGTATAAGTTGGGATACTGACCCGCAAACAGGATAAACAGGATAAACAGGTGATGTCCACTCAATTCTACATATGGAAAGTGAGTGGGGTTGACCTGTTTAAGTTGTTTAAGTTGTTTTTTACACGTGAATTTATTAAAATATGGTAACTAATCTCTCAAATATCCCAAAAAAACAGGCCATATTTGTTACAACAGAGTTAATTTTAGAAGAATTAGAAACCTTAATTAAAACCTTAAACCATGAATTAACAAAATTAAAGGGAATTAAAACAGAATTATTAAAAATACAATGAAACAATACCACAAATTACAACTATGTCCATACAAAACTTCTGATGATAAATGTACACATAAACATCCCTCTATCAAAAAGTCTAAAAGAAAACACTTCTGCTCACATATTAAACCAAATAACTGCCAGATGTATAATGAGTGGTTAGAACTAAAAGAAGAGCAGGAAGATAGCTTAAAAGACGAGCTGGGCTATATCTGTACAGAGGGTGAATGAAACGAGTAAAGAGGTGTAAGAAATGTAAAAGGGTAATAAGGGAAGAGAATAAGAATGGATATTGTGCAGGTTGTGCATCAAACGCAATAAGAACAGAAAAAAAGAGGAAGAAGTGTTTTATTTGTGAAGAACCATGCTGCGGTAAATTATTAATTGAATATAGAAAAGGCCAACTAATTTCTTTATGTACTTCTCATTTCAACAGATTATTATTAATCCAGGATACAAAAGAACTAAGAGAAGAAATTAAAAGATTAAAGTGTCACTATTAAATTAATACACAGTTATATAAACCATATAATATATATAAAACTATGAAAACAACAATAACGATTAAACAAGAAACAAGATCAAGAATAAACCGAGCTAAATATAAGTTGGGATATTCAACTCTTGATGAAACAATAAATAAAGTATTTGATATTGTAGAAAAAATATCAGAGGCAGAAAAATGAACATAAAACAATTAGTAAAACAAAAAGTGAATGGAAAGAAATATCCAAAGCTAAAAAGAGTTAGGGCCGGTAAGATGATTATGGCCTGGGCATTAATTCCATTCAACTGTTGTGTTTGGATGTTCCCAGCTGGTGCAGTTATGGCAACAGGCATTAAGCCAACTATCTGGGCTAAAGGAAAACTAAATCAAAGAAAAGGCAATGGAGATTTACAATATGGATGTTAAATTAATTAACCTATGTGAATATACAGTTAATCAATCTCTTTGCGATGAAGGAGTTTATGTAAATTTTAGAACAGCTGGTGAAAGAATGGATGCTCAAGATTTTATTGAGGGATTGGGAGATAAAAAATGAATAAAGAATTAATCCCAACAGAGAAAGCAGATTGGACTAAAATATTACTAGCCTTTCTATTAGGAGGTTTAATATTCTCAATGGCATTATCCCTTCTAATATTCACAGGAAATATTAATTCTTTTATGACAGACGGGCAATGCGATAAGTTAGTAGTTAATGGAACTTATAATGGGATGGATTCTGCCATATCAATAATAACCCAACAGGCAGTTCAATGTAAACAAATTCCAATCAATTATAAAAATTATAATTATACCCTAATTGCCATAGAATGTTTAGATCTAAATACAATAAAGGAGGAAAAGAAAACATGGCAACAATAGGAGAGGCAGCAGATAACTACCAAGCTTCAACAAAAACAATGAACATAGCCGACTTAGACAGAGTTTCTATAGACTTGCAAATAGTAGAAGATACATTTGATTTTACTAAGGGCGACGAAACCAAGACGGTCACTCAAGAAGTTATTGAAATTGATGAAGTAAAATATAGAATCCCAGTTACAGTTAAGCAGCAACTTAAAGTTTTAATGGAAGATAATCCAAAGTTAAAGTTTTTCAAGGTTAAGAAATCTGGAACTACAAAGGATGATACTCGGTATCAAGTTATCCCATTAATGGAATAATACTAAAGGATTGTACCTAGGGAAAAAGATTGTTATTAAATTAATGCTCCACATTGAAGGGGCATCATACTCATCAAGCGTAACCAATCACGCTTCATAAAAATCTTGGATGAGCAAGTAAGTGTGGGGTTGAACTTATACCTCCCCCCACATTTTTATAATCATGGAAGCATACACAAAAAAACAAGTAAAAGAATTAATGTTAAAGGCATTTAAGATGGGACAAAAAAAATCAGAAGCAGACGATTACCCAATTAGACTTTGGATAGTTGGAGCTATGGAAGAATAAAATGGTAGAATTTAATAGACAAGAAGCATTGAAAATGAAAAAAGAAATAGACTTCAGATTACACTCTGGCCCTCATTTTTTTGTAGATGATGTTAACCCAATGGAAGATACGTTTGCTATCAAAAAAGCGAACTTGGAGGTGAAAGATGAGTGAATTAGTAGATTTTGAAAGATTCCTAACAAGGAAATATAACTCTAGTAAAATTACAGCAGTAGAATATGCAAAGGTAAATATGATATTACAAGAGTTTTGGGATTCACAAACTGTCCAAAAAACGAATAGCGAGGTAAAAAATGGATAGTAAAAAGAAGTCATTGTTTGAATCAGTATGCAACATAATAATAGGATATACTGTAAATTTTGGAGCAAACGCAGTTATACTACCTATATTTGGTATCCCATTTAGTTGGGGAATATTCGGATTAATAGGATTATTTTATACTTTCGTATCATTAGCTAGAAGTTATTTAATAAGAAGATTGTTTGTTAGGGGATTTTATGAAACAATATTTGGGAGGAAAGAATGAAGATCCTAGAATTGTTCAGTGGTTATGGGACTGCATCATTTGCACTAAAGCAGTTAGGAATACCTTATGAGTTAGTTGGATATTCTGATATTGATAAATATGCTAATCAGTGCTTTAGACAGAATCATTGTCCAGTAGATATGGATAGAGAATTAGGGGATTGTACAAAGATTGATCCGAATGATTTAGATGACTTTGATTTATTAACTGGTGGTTTTCCATGCCAGGCTTTCTCAGTTGCTGGTAAAGGCTTAGGGGAATTAGATACTAGGGGAACTTTATTTAATGAGATTATAAGAATTGCAGCAGTAAAGAAACCACGATACATGATGTTAGAAAATGTTAAGGGATTGATGAGTAAAAGACACAAGCCAACGTTTGATAAGATTATTTCAGAATTATACAGAATTGGATATTTTGTTAAGTGGAAAGTCCTTAATACAAAAGAACATGGGATACCACAGAATAGAGATAGGATATTCTTTATTTGTTGTAAGAATTGGAATGACTTCTGTAGTTACGAATGGCCAGAGAAAGAAGAACTGTCACTTTTATTAAAAGATATATTGGAAGAAAGTGTTGATGAAAAATATTATTTAAGCGAGGAGAGAATTGAGAAGCTAATGGCAACAGTAAAAGATAAAGAACTAACATTTGGTGGGATAAATGTAACTAGAAAAGGAGAGTTATTTGAAGGGAATACGGATATTGCCGGTACATTAATGGCTAGGGATTATAAGGGCCTAGGAAACCAAAAGATGACAGTAGCATGTGTACCAGTATTAACTCCGGATAGATTAGAGAAAAGACAAAATGGTAGAAGATTTAAGACTGATGGAGAACCAATGTTCACATTAAATACACAGGATAGGCACGGAATATTACAAATTAACAATCCAAGACATTCCCAGCAAAGAGTATATAGCCCAGAAGGAATATCCCCAACAATATCAGCAGGTAATAAAGGTGGAGGAAAGGAGCCATGCAAGATATTGCAAGTTAATCCAGGCGCAAGGAATGGGTATAGGGTATATAGTCCAGAGGGAATATCTCCAACTATATGTTCTAATGGAGGAGGGACCACACAAGACAGGGCAATCTTAATTAAGAATGCAACTAAAAAAGGTTATTTGTTAGCCTTTCCTGGAGACGGAATAAATCTAGAACAACCAAACAGTAAAACTAGAAGAGGTAGGGTACAACCACAAATGTCACCAACACTACAATGTAATGATGCTAGGGGAGTTTTACTATATGATTTAACGATTAGAAAACTTACACCAACAGAATGTTTCAGACTTCAAGGATTTCTAAATGATGAAGTTAATCTAGAAGGATTATCAAACACTCAAAGATATAAACTTGCTGGCAATGGACAATCAGTAAACGTAGTAAAGAAGATATTCGGTTCGCTTTTTCTAAATAATACGACGGAGGAACAATGAACGAGGAAACTAAAAGATATGCAGAAGAATTATTAGAACTTATGAAGAAGGTTAGGGAAGGAGTTATCACAGAAAAGATACCTGAAGACTTAAAGAGAAATACTCCAGAGATTCTAATTGAAACTTTTTACATGAGCATGAAAGACTTAATAGAAAAATCCATAGAGGAAGGAGAACCGAGATACACATGAGAAATAAAAGATTTATCATAACAATGCGAGAGCTAAAGAAAATATGCCGAGAGAAGAAAAAAGAATTATTAGAATCAGAAGTCCCAGAAAGAAAAGTTGATGACATAAACATATCTATCCCAATAAAGTGCATTGAGGATTGGCAGTATATTGTTAGGAAAGAGACGACGTGTAATCATGGAGGCATGAACAATGAATGAATATTTAATAGTATTTTATACTAATAACACCAATATTGGAAATATAGTTCTAAAAGCAAAAGAAATTAATTTGAAACAAATAAAAGAATGTATAGAAGAAGAATTTGGACACAAACCCAAAAAGACAATAATTCTTAATATCGTTACGCTTAATACAGGGAAGGTAAAAGCATGAAGTTATATATTCAGTTAATTGAATATATAGCATTTGTTTTTCTAATAGTATTTTTAATATTCTTGAACTTCTTTATCTTCCATGAAGAAGCACCAATATTTTTTAAAATAATGATTCTAATAATTGATATAATATTTATTGTATTGTTAGTAAAAGAAAACAAAGAAACACTGGATTTCCTTTTAAATAGATGGACTTCGCAGAAATCAGGGAAGGTAAAAGTATGAATTGTGTAATTTGCAACAAGCCATTATTATATGCACAAGTCCCAGAAGGATTTAGAACATTATTTAAAGATGCACATATAAAATGTTCTTTTAATGAGATTCAAAAGATGATGGATTCGCCAAAGTCAAGGAAGGTGTCTACCGCCCAACAGAACAAAGAAATAACTAAACAAAAGATTTGCGAGGGAAATCAACCGCCCAAAGGGTTTAAAGAAGGAATCTGCAAATGCGGAGATTTATATATGGGATCAGATTTTGGATCATGTATAAAGTGTATTGATAAGATGGAAAGAAAAACTAATAGTCAGGAAAGCCTAAACATTGAGAAGCTGGATGAAATGCCAGATTACGAGACGATGAATAGGGTGGTCGTTAGGGATACCCGTATTCCCTCCAACGATAAGCATAGTCTTATCCATCCTGACAGCTTACTTAAATATAATATTATAATAAAAACCTTAAAAGAATTTAGCCTGAATTATAAAAATCAATATCCTAAAAGTATTCCAGATATAAATTTAATATTGAATGTCATTGAAGAAGAATTAGAATATAATAGAATTAAAAAATTTGTCCATGAGATAATGGAAGATTATTAAAATGGAAAAAATAAAACTAAATCATAAATGCCCAATATGTGTTAAAGATATATTTTTAGGAGATGATATTATAATAAAACAAAATATAACATATCATCTAAATTGCTTTTTAGAAAGCGTGAAGGATAGTTAACACAAACAATGGTACAAATATTTCATTATTTACATTCTCACTATAGATTAGGTGGACCAAGGATAAGGAAACCTCATTGCGTTACTGTTTACGTAAACGATACTATTATTGATATTAGATTTTCAAGAAAGGATTATGATTTAATGTGGATTATGCACAAGGTTATAAGAGAAGAGATGAAATTAAATTATGATTCGCAAATCAAACCAAAAACGCAATGAAAATTAAAAAATGTAATTGTATGGGATGTGAAATAGAACAAAGAGCTTGTTATGAATGGCAAAATAAAAAAGGATGTTCTGCTGGTTTAGAATTTTGTGAAGGACATTCCTATTTCTTTGTAATAGAAAATAAAACTGGAGAATTTATTGTGCCTTATTACGCAATCTGATTAAAAATGGAATTAAATAACATGGAGGATAAATAAATGGTAACAAGAGGAAATGCTGGTCGTGGAGATAGAGGAGCCTGTGGTGGGGAACGTCAAAGAGACGGTTCTGGTAACGGAAGAGGAAATAGAAATAGTTCAGACCAACCAAAGAAGAGAAGCAAATAAATTATAATATGGAATATATAAAAAAACTTAGCTGTGCGTTTAATGATTAGTATGGGAATTAATAAATTTAAAAAACGAAGAAGAGAAAGGATGTTAGCATGGCAGAGCGGAGAATATGCAGATGAATGTCATGAAAGATGGACTAATCAAGATATGCTCTGGGCTTATAATTATGGATTTAAACATGGTTTAATTAAGAAACAGATATTACCAAAAGAAATCAAAAGAATTAAATCAACAAAAGCCTATCAAAATGCTAAGAAAGCATTAAGTCGTTTAAGAAGACGTAATTGAATGAGCAAACGAGCTGATACCCATAACTATATAAACTATAACTCCATTATAATCCTATGAAATGCAAACACACAAACACAAGAAAACTTTTTTGGAGTAATTCCAATCCTAACCGATGGGAAAGGACAGAATATAGTATCTGTTTAGATTGTGGAATGGCTGTTGGATTACAACCTTTAATTTTAGAAGTAAAAGATAAAAAGAAAACTTTACCAGAGAAAACTAAAGACGCTTTGAATGTC
>Ga0307928_10000791_pt1 | contig 23888 bp, 23 predicted proteins | sample AceLakmetagen232_FD_201815 | JGI IMG/M metagenome (GOLD analysis project Ga0307928, IMG submission 201815) | Saline water microbial communities from Ace Lake, Antarctica - #232 | ecosystem: Environmental > Aquatic > Non-marine Saline and Alkaline > Saline | place: Antarctica: Ace Lake... | reverse complement strand
CTTTGTTAATAAATCATCTGGCACCCAGGTTACTTTGACCCAGTCTGCGTCATTAAATAACCCTTGGTAAACTTGCTCTGATAAAACAGGGCGAAGTTCGGAATTCTCTACGTAAAAAACAGCTGTCGTGTCTAAACCACCTAAACCAGTGGCAGTTCCTCTAAAAAGAGAACCATCACGAAATGGCATAGAGTTGTCATCAGTATAAGCAGCTAATTCAGAAGCGCTAACTGTTTTGACAGTAGAGAAATCTGCCGGGTAACCCCAAGACAGATATACATTGTAATGAGGAAAAACGCGCTTGTTTGCACCCTGGATATAGTAAACAGCTGAACTGTCAGCAGATTTAACTAAATCTCCATCAGCAATGGTAGCTGCATGAGCTGCAGGCAAAACCATACCAAAGGACCAGAGTAACATTGTAGCGGTAGTTCCTATTGCAATCAATTTTTTTAATCTACTCATATTTTAATTAATCCTCTTAATGATACGCATTTATACAAATGTTAACGAGTACTGCGTTAATTTTTTTTAATTTGTAAACACGCATCTTATATATATATTTTCCTCATTCTAGTTCTAGAAATTCTCAGGGGATATCCCGTTCTGAGAGTTTCCCCGTTATATTAATATAACAAGAACAAAATTCGACCTTGAGTCCCAACCTCTTGGGCTGGCCCGACTTAGTTCGGTACGAATTTGACCTATATACCGAGTTCAATCGAGGAGGAACTAATAATTAGTTAATTAGTAATTTATAAAATTTATTAAAGATAATATATTATTTTTCGCGAATCAAACCTGTGCCAACCTCTTTATTTGGTTCTTCTGACCTCTCTGTGCTTATTCCTTGAAAAACTTCACCCGTAGATGCTGGAGGAAGCTGAGGTTCAGTTATTGTAGGTTGAACGCCTGTGACCGGCTCTTCTATCTTTATTTCTTCTAATGTTTCTTTCTTGGTCGCGTCTTCCTCATATATAGACGTGTCTTCTTCACTTTCATTACTGTCAATGTCTTCTTCATTCTCGTCAATAAGATTTTCTTCGCTTGTTATGTCTTCTTCTGTGATAGGTTCTTTATTTTGGGATACCTGAATCGCTTCATCAATGCTAATTAAAGCAGCTGATAAATTCTCTTCTTCTAAAAGCTCGTGAGTTTGCGCTAATAATCTTTCTAAATCCTCTGTCTGATTGGCTGTAAAAATTGTCCTGCCATCTTGAACCGGCAAGTCATCTTCTATATATAGTAGCTCATCATTTGGAAAAGGAGTTACCTTAGATGCTACTTCTCTTTTTAAACTTTGCATTTCATCTGTAACTTGTTTAGTTAAAATATTAAGCTTTGGTTCTGCTTTTGTGTCACCCATCTCAATATTTTTTGCTAAAATTTTAACTTCCTGCAAACGATTAGTTAAAATGTCTGCCCTTAAAACTGTTTTTTTGGATTGATTAAAAGCAAAAACAAGTTGCGTTTTTTCTGCAACTCGTTTAAATGTGTATAAAAAATGACCAGGGACTGTATTTTCCGAGGCCTTTAATAATCCAAATCCGCTAAAACAAACAATCAATAAGGTCATTAAACTTACAGCTACCGGACGAAGGGCTAAATAGAAATTCATATGAATCTTGGGTGTTCCAGGAAACGTCTCCTTAAAAGAACTCAAAAGCATATTATAAGATTCCCTTTCTCTAATGGGGTCTTGTTTAATGGATTGATAAAGTTTTTTTAACTCTTTTAGTTTCATCACTAATTAAGACGATAAAAAAATAAATTAATCACGCTCTTTTAATCTCTTTTTAAGCTGAACCATTCCCCGATGAGCTCTCATTCTAACACTACCCTCTGAATCTCCCGTAATCTCAGCTATTTCTTTGAACGAAAGTTCATCAAATAAGTGAAGTTTAACCACCTTAATGTATTCTGGCTTTAATGTAGATAAATACTTATTGATAATTTCTATTTTTAACTTATCATCAATCTTTTTGCTTATATCTTCCTTAGAGGCAATTTCCGAAATAGCGTCCAAAGAAACATTTTGTTTGCGTGTACGGTAAAAATCAATCACTAAATTACGAGCTGTTTTGAAAACAAAGGCCTGAAAATTTTCAATTTCATGAGCTTCATCATCTTTTAAATACTGAAAAGCTTTCATAAATACTTCATCTGTTAAATCTTGCGCTTTTTCTCCAGATGAGACCTTGAAATAAATAAAGCTATAAATTTTGGTCTTATAGGTATTATAAAATTGGGCGAACGCTTGCTCGTCCCCCTTTTTTATTTGTTGTATTAAAATTTTCTCAAAAATCTTAAACATAGAAACATTAGAACATTAGAACATGGGTTGAAGTCTGTTGAAGTCAGACTTCAACAACTATTTCATTAGAATATTATTATATTATTATACAGAATGTGACTTTAATTTCAAGGGAAAAAACATTCTGTCAGGTCAGACCTGACAGAATGCTATATAATTGATAATTGATTATTAGTCAACAAAAGAAACTAATTCAACTTCAAATATTAAAGTTGCGTTTGGGGGAATAACAGCTCCCGAGCCTTGTTCGCCATAAGCGAGCTCTGAAGGAATTGTTAATTTTCTTTTTTCTCCAACTTTCATTCCTAAGACCCCTTGGTCCCAACCTTGAATTACTTGACCGATACCTATTGTAAAAGTAAAAGGTTCGCCTCTATCAATAGAAGAATCGAATTTAGTGCTATCAGTTAATGTTCCAACATAATGAACGCTAATAACATCATTTTGTTCTACTTGCCTGTCTCCTGTTCCCTCTTGAAGAACCTCTACCTGTAATGTAGTTTCGGGTTCCACCACAACTTGTTCTTCTGCGTTTTCTTCGCTTGGAGCGTCTATGTCTGCTCCTTGATTATTTGCTCCTTTGATACATCCACTAATCATAAGCGTGATTAAAATTACACCAATTAAACTAAAAACTTTCTTTGTCATAACTCTCTAAATTAACTAATTAAAAATTTATATTTGATTTGACCTATATATTATTATGCACGAAAAAACTAAAAAGTCAAATTTTCTTGTGGTGGACCCGAGGGGTCCACCGTGTAAAAAGTAAATAAAGAGAAAAAAGTTCGGGACGACTGTTTCGCCGTCCCTTTGTAAATAATTTTATTCGACCAGGAACTCTTTGAAGAGTTCCCAGAACCTCTCTCTGGTCTCCACGCCAGAGAGATTATATCTCTTCATTTTTCGGGCATGCCACCAGTTTCCCAATCCAATGATTGGGGTACTAGGCAGGTACTTCCAAAGTAAGGGAAGTATCTGCGGCCCCTGTAAACAAGGACCATCAACAGTATAACCTGGGAAACGAGAAGCTAAAAAAATCAAATCGGGAGACAATTTAGCAATCGTCTCTAAATCTTCTTCTCTTATCGACTTCATTGTTATAATCTCTATTCCCGACATTGCCCTGCACTTCAGGCTTCCATCTGCGTCTATAATTAAGATTCTCATGGAGAACCTCCTTTTCATGTTTATGTATTTTTCAAAGACATTAGTATTATTACAGATTTAACCAATTTGTCAATATAAAATTGGTCAACAAAAAAACCAACCCGACGGGTTGGTTATGGGATTATGAAGAGGGACCCCAGGGGTCCCACTATTTTAGGGGTCCCACTATTTTATTTCCACTTCCAAAAATATTTTATAGCACTTTGGGTGTGAATCCATAATATTTTAGAAAACAAAGAAGGTAAGGCTGAGCGCATAGCCGACAAACGCTGATGCGCGTGAATTAATTGTGCCTCGGGCAAATAAATTACCTTTTGGCCTGCTTGCCAAACCTGACGCGCTAAATCCACGTCATCAAAGTATAAAAAATATCTTTCGTCAAAACCTCCAAGTTTTTCAAAAAAATCCTTCTTAAACATTAAAGCAGCTCCGATCATCCAATCTACCTCTTTCTCGTTACTGTGATTATAATCTAACATCAAGTATTTCTTGAGTTTTTTCTTCAATAATGGCAATCCCCCTAAAAAAGTTCTTCTTAGAAATGGTGTATACCAATGCGGAAAACGACAACAAGAATATTGAACTGAACGGTCCATGTTTAGTAATTGTGGCCCGACTAACCCAACCTGAGGATGACTTTTTAAATAGGAATACAATTTTTCAATCGCTCCTTGTAAAACAATAATGTCTGGATTGCAAATAAAAATATACTCTCCGTGAGCCAATTTCACTGCTTGATTGTTACCGGCGGCATAACCAGAATTATGATTATTAAGAATCACTTGCGTTTTAACTGGACCCAAATCAAGCTTAGACAAAAATTCCTTACTTTCGTCCTGAGAATTATTATCAACTATAATTAGCTCATAATCTATTTTAATTTGAGCATCTAAAATGCTTTTTACGCATTTCTCAAGAAGGTCAACATTATTATAATTAAGAACAATAATAGATAACATAGAATTTTATATAAACCATTTTTTAATTTTTTCTGGGCTGACTTTTGCTTTACTCATAATATATCTTCGTTTGCGAATCATTTCAAAAAACTTTTTCCAGAAAGAAAAACCGCTTTGGAATAAAATTTTAGGCTGAGTAAAAAATAAATATGTTTTTTTGAGTGATAGATAAAGAAAAATGTGCCCTATGTTTCGCCAGAAAATTAAGGGATAAATATTTTTAATTAACATCCAAAGATGATTACGAAAGGAATAAAAATTTATCAGCGGAGATTGGCAAAATCGTTTAGATTTAGGGGCCCCTGCCCGAAAGTGATAAGTTATGGCTTTGGGAACATAAACATTGCGCCAATTGCGCAAATTTAAACGCCAAGCCAAATCTACATCTTCCTTATAGGCAAAAAAATCATCGTCAAAATACTCATATCCTTTATTTACGGGAACCTTAATATCTTCTAATGCCTTGCGACGATATAAAACGCAAGCACCAGAAAGTCCAAAAACATTATCTTCTTTGTCGTATTGCCCCTTGTCCTCTTCTCCCTCTCCTCTGTCAATGGTCTGCCCAGATTTGCGAATTAAAAGGCCAGTGCTGTCAATAATCTCTGTTTTAATGCCCTTCACTTTTGTTTCTGAATTACTAAATTTCATTTTCAATAACTTTCCTGAACAACTGCCAATCCTGCGACTGCTTTTCATAGTTGCTATCAATTTTTCTAAAAAATCTGGTTGTAAAACAATATCTGGATTCATCACTAAAATAAAATCTGATTGACTAATCTTGAAACCCTGATTATGAGCAGGAGCAAAACCTAAATTCTGAACATTTTTCAAAATAAACAAATCTTTAAAAGATGAATATTTCTTTCTGATAAACTCAATAGTTTTATCCGTAGAGGCATTGTCAATAATTAAAACCGAAAAATCTTTATATGTTTGCTTGAAAACCGAATCAAGACAATTTTCCATAAAAAAATGACTATTCCATGTAACTATCTGGATTAAAACCTTAGATATTTTTTTGGATTTTGTATTCATCTTCATGGTTAAAAATAACAATAACTGAAATTAAATAAAAAATTCCTAATGCATGAAATAAATATGGACCAGTAATAGTTGCAACTACCAAGCTCAATAAGCCAGCCCCTATCCCAACAATCAATCTTCGTCGTTTGATATTTCCTTGAGATTTTTTAAACAATTGTCGTCCTTGATAAAAAATAATTGCCAAGATAAAACAATATAAAAACAGGCCCAATAACCCTAATTCTAGCCAAATCTCCAGATAACCCCAATCAATATGGAAAGTAACGTCTTCTTTTTGGGAAAGAGGATTTAAATAAGATATGGTTGACCCTAAACCGTATCCAAAAATAGGTTTTTCTTTTATTTTTTGTAATAAACGTGGCAAAATATTTAAACGAGTAGATGCGCTTAATTCATCTTCGGGAGAAGTAATACTTCTCATTCTCTGTCGCAAATAACCTATATTGGGATTTTGATTGATTAAAAAATTCAGCAATCCAAATTCAGCAATCAAAAAAATAATCACTATCAGAGAAAAAACTATCCATTTTTTAAATTTTAAACCTTGAGCCAAAAAAATCAATCCCAAGAATAGCCCCAAAAAATAGGCGCGAGAAAAATTTATCAAGAGTGCTAAACTCGCCAAAATACCCAAAAAAATAATACCTTTTTTTCTGGTAGAACGATGAGCTGCTAAACTGAGAAGAATTAACAAAAGGGGTAAAATTAAAAGATGTGCTGAACTGACAATCCGAAAAAAATTATTGCCAGCTAAAGTTGCTTTGCCGAAAACAGTTTGTCGCCACCACCAATAAAATTGGTCATGCACACTTACTAAACCGGTGGCAAAAAGCACGAGAATTATAATAGTTAAAAAAGAAATGCTTATAATCCCCGCCTTAATGATTTGTTGTCCCCTCTTTTGAAAGAATCTTTTTCCTATTATTTCTGATAATGGAAAAATTAAAAAGAAATAAGAATAATTTAAAAAGTCCTTAAGGGCTAAAAAATTGCTATTAGCGAACCATCCACGACAAAAGGAAAAAATAATCACAAACAAAAAAGCCAAAAGTGCGAAAGACAAAGGAGATTTTTTTAAAGGAATTAAGTCTTTCAATTTTTTGAAAAAAAATTTAGGCGGGTAAACCTTTTTTAAAAACCAAACAAGCATTATTACTAAAAATAAAGACAAACGGAGAGAAACACCCCTAAAACTAAAACAATGTCCTTCATGCCCAGCCAAAAACTCAAACAATAAAAACAAAAAACCGTATTCAATCTTGCGCCAACTAAAAATAATGGCTGCCAGAATAATTAAAATAAAAACTATCTCTTGTAATCCCGGCCAAGAACGACCAAGTAAGGATAAAAATTGGAATACAAAATAAGCGTAAACCAAAAAACGAACTTTAAAGAGAGAATTAGTGAACTTTGACATTTTGCTTACTTAACGCTTTTTTAATGCCCAAAAATAAACCGCTCAACCAGGCTAAGGATAAACTTAGTGGAGAAAAAAATGATAAAACTCCGACCTTCCAAGGATGATGTTTTTTAAAATAATAAATTGCGCTTCTGTTATAAATTTTCTGTTTGGCTAAAGAGAGAACCTGAACAAAACTTTGAGACCCATAATGAATAATAGTGGGCTCGGGAGAATAAACTACTTTCCAACCCGCTTTTTTTGTTCTTTTGCAAAAATCAACTTCTTCAAACCAAATATAAAATTTTTCATCTAATAAGCCAATTTTAGACAAAACCTCTCTTTTTGTCAGTAAAAAAGCTCCCATAACCTGGTCCACTGAAGATGTTTCTTGATAATTAAAATTTGGTCTGAAATAATTTTTCAAAATTTTAGATTGTAAAAAAAGATGATGCAATTTTAAAGAAATCATTATCTGAGCAATAACTTTAGGAAAACTTCTAACTGACAATTGCGTTTTCTTGTCGGCGCCCAACAAACGGCAACCCAAAACTCCCCAGTCCTTATTTTTTTTCATCAACTCCACCGCTTTTGCCAAACTTCCTTCTTTTATAATCTCTGTATCAGGATTTAATAGTAAAATATATTCTCCTTGTGCTTGCTTGATGCCCTGATTATTGGCTTTAGCAAAACCTAAGTTTTGATTATTTAAAATAATCTTCATATTTGCTTCAGCTTTGAAATCAGCTAAAAATTTTTTACTGTCATCGCGAGTAGAATCATTATCAATCACAATAATCTCATAATCCAAATTAGAAGTATTTTTAATAATAGAAAGCAAACATCTTTCTAAATAATGCTTGACATTCCAGTTAACAATAATAATTGACAAAATCATAATATTGAGATTAATTGCTAATTGCTAATTGCTAATTGTTGGGAAACCAAAATCAACCAACAATCAACATTAAGAATTGAGTAGTCGTGGATGGAGTAATCGGGTAATTAGAATTTTTTAACAATCAACAATCAACAATCAACAATTATCAATCTTCTCCATCATCTCGCCTATTTTCATTTCCCACGATTCTTTCTTAACTCTTTCTATCCTCTTCTCCGTCAATAACGGGCTGTCCTCTTTAAGCGCTAAATTTATTTTCTTATTAAAATCTTCATAATTACTTGCTCTATAAATAACATCTTTAAATTCTTCAGTATCTGGCGTAGGGGTTGTAACCACTGGCTTTCCGCAAGATAAATACTCTAAAAGTTTAAGAGAATAAGTAGATTTTACAAATTTGTCCAATTTATGTGGAATAATAGCCACATCAAAACAATTAATATAATCCGGAGCTTGAGAATACGGAATTCTTCCTGTTAAATAAATATTTTTATATTTTTTTAATTTCTCTTTAAGTTCTGACCGCCAAATTGGACCAGCTAAAACAAAAGATTTTTTGGGATTGTTCTTCGCCAAATACTCTAATAACTCTACATCAAATCTGTGCTGTATTGTGCCCAAATAACCAACAATTGGCCTCAAAACATCATCCATAACGCCTGCACCAAGGTCCGACATTGGAGTGAAATGATTAGTGTCAACGCCATTGGGAATCCAATAAAGATTTTTAGTCCTCCCTTGATTTTCAAAAAAATTTATTAGTTCCTCAGACACTGTAAAAACTAAATCACTTTTTTCGTTAATAATCTTATAATTCTCTTTCAAAACACTTTGATGTTTTAAAAAAGAAGGATGTTCAATCCAATTATCAATAGCGTCAAAAATTGTTAAGTCAGCTTTTATGTTTGAAAAATAATCAACAAACATAGGAAAACAAGAATAGATTATTCTAGGTAATCGGGTAATTCTTTCTAAAACTTTATTTATTTTTTTGATAACTTTCTTATGAGAAAAAATTGAATCAATGGTTGAAAAAACATAAAGCTCTGCGCCATCTCTATTTATTCTAACACATTTAGTCGTTAAGTCCCTATAAACAACTCTTCCTTTTACTCCCTTAATAATATTTTCCCAATAATTTCTCATTGCTCTCCTAATGGTGAATGGCAAAAAATCAACTACTATGAGCCTCTTAACATTTTTGTCCCGTAATAGATAATTGAAAATATGATAATTACGATTAACAGTTCCTTTCTGCCACTCAACGTAACTGGACATATTAAACATAACTATTTCATAATTCATCGCTTCTTGCTTTTAATAATCGTAGTTAAAAATAATAATTCTTGTTTTTTTATCAGTCCGGAGATATAAGCAAAAATAAAATAAACCCCAGCCCCCAAAATCACCGTTAGAACCAATGGCAATCTGTCTTTAATCACCAATAAAACCGCACTCATCAACAAACCACTCAAACAGATTAAAAGAAATTTTTGAAACAAATATCGCCAATTAATTTTAATAATTTTTCGACTCCAATAAATTTCTAAGACAAATAAAAAGGAAAAGCTAATTAAAACCGCCCAGCTAGAGCCCACATGAAAAAACAAAGGAACTAAAAATAAATTAAGGGCTACAAAAATTCCAGCCCCCAACCCATGGATTAAAGTGTTAATCTTTTGTTTTTCGCAAGCATTTAAAAATCCGCTAATTATATAGTCTAAAAACATAAAAGGCATAGCAATAGCCAAAATAGTCAAAGCAGGAACAGCTGAAAGATAATCAGGGCCATAGACAAATAAAACTATAGGTCGCGATAAAACAATCAGACCCAATGACAAAGGAATGGTTATTAAAATCATATAAAAAATTCCTTGGGAAAAAAGCTTTCTGAGATATTCTTTAGAGTGGATAAAATAGTAACTAAAAGAGGGATAAAGGGCTGTACTTAAAGAACCAGCGATTAATAACAAAAAAGCTAAAACTAATTTTTGGGCAGCGCTATACCAGCCAACAAATTTATCGCCCGAACTAAGAGAAAGAATAATCGTATCACTGGTAGCAAAAATTTTAGCAAAAATCGCAGTCACAAAAAAGGGCCAAGCAAGAATTAACAAAGATTTCATTGTCTTTCTATGGAATCGTGGCAATGGCCAAGAATGCATTTTTTTCTTGAAAAAAATTACTGCATTAATTAAGTAAAAAAGGCTACCAGCTACTAAGGGCAAAACCAGAAAAACAACTGGGGCTCTCAAATAAATTAGTATTAAACCGACGATAAGCATAGCTGTTTTGTGAATCACGATACCTAAACTTTCAAATTTCAAATTTAAATACCCCCTAAAAACGTGATATAAACAAAGCGCTAAAGCATCCAAAAAAATAACCAAAATATTTAAATAAACCAATTGTCTGGTCAAAAGAGGATAATCTAAAAGATTAATAGCAAAATAAATTATAAAAAAAACCAGCACGCTGCTGACAATATTGAATGTTAAAATATTTCCAAAATAAGATTTTGTTTTTTCCTTATCACGAGCAATTTCTCTGGTTAAAACTGCAAATAGTCCAACATCTATTAAAACCGCGAAGAGGGCGGTAAAAGAAATGGCAAAAGTATATTTGCCAAAATTATCAGCTCCCAGATAACGAGCCAAGATGATAAAATAAAAAAGCGCCACCACCTTCTGATAGGCATAAGCAACCAATAAATAAAAAGTGTTTTTGGCTGTGGAAATCATACTCGTTATCTTTTTGACCACTGCGGAGCACGACGTGCTCTTTTTAAACCAGGCTTTTTTCTTTCCTTCTTGCGCGGGTCCCGGCGAAGAAAACCAGCTGACTTTAATTCTTTTCTCCATTCAGGATTAAGAATCACTAAAGCGCGAGTAATTCCCAAACGCACAGCCTCAGCTTGACTCCTAATACCCCCACCTTTAACATTAGCTTTGATCAAAAAATGTTTTTCTCTCTCTAATAAAACCAATGGCTCTAAAATAATTCTTCTCAAATTAGGAACCAAAGAACAAGATGCAAGCGGTTTTTTGTTAATCAGAATATCCCCCGAACCACTAGATGAAAATTTTATGCGAGCAATAGCTGTTTTTCTTTTTCCAGTTGCCCAAATAATCATATCCTTTTTTGAGCTTTTGACCTGCTTTTTTGTTCCACGAGATGGTTTAATCGTTTTAGAAACAATTACTTTTTTCTTAGGAACGTTTTTGCTAACATTTTTTTTTGGAAGAGTTGTTTTTTTCTTAATCACCTTCTTGATAACCTTTTTAACTGATTTTTTCTCTACTTTCTTCTTGGGTTTTTTGATTGAAGGTAATTTCTTTTTTTTCAATACTTTCTTAGTAGGCATAAAATAAATATAATATTAATTAATTACTTAATATGATTTTTATATTATATTAACATTAACAGAATAAAAAAATGGGGCAACCCCATCATTATAAAAAAGTGATAAGGCAGGTCTTCCGACCTGCCTATTATTGTGTAAAATTTGTAGCCACCACCTTTGGTGGTGACAGAATCAAGTTGCCAAAAGGTCCAAAGAACCAAAGTCCTAAGACCGTTCGCGACACGAGGCAGAGCCCCACTTGTCATTCGAGTTGCCGAAGTCGCCCGAGCCAAGCTCCGGCCCGTCGCCAAGGAGATAGACATTCGGCACCTTGCCGTTCTGCCTGTAGCGGGAGCCCGTGCAATCCACATTGTGCTCGGAGAGTACGTTCTTGTGAACGCACAAGGCAATGACTTCTTCAACCGTGAGGCAGGATCTTTTCTGCTCCTTAATGAGAGCTTGTGCTTTCTCGGGTGACTTGCCAAGCATGTCTTTACCATCTTCTACGTCGAACATGAAGTAGAGTCCTTTAGGCACGTCAACGACGTTACTGACGGCAGATTGACTGAGGTGGTTATACCCCTCACGACCATGGTTACGGACCGTCTTCATCAGGTTGTCGAAGTCGACTTCTGTTCTCGGAATGACAGGGATGAATAGAATGTGGCCGTCGGTCACTTCGATTTTCGAAGCTTTGAGTAAGACTTCGCTCCTTTTGCTAATAAACACATCGATGATAATCTGAGAGTAACCACGCGCCTTCAGAGTTTCCATCTGAGCATCAAACAGCTTGCTGAGCGAGTCAATTGTTGTCAAATCTTTTTTCATGACAAACCTCCATATATTATTTGATTTTTATTTTTTCAAAGAAAAGATATTAGCATTATGGCATATTTTGAGTGATTTGTCAATAACCAAAAAGTTTGGAAGCTCGGCTTCCAAACTTTTAAAATTTTATAACTTCGCTTGGTTTCATTTTAATATCAACTTTGACTAAATGAAAAATAAACAAAATATAAAATATGATTCTCCCCATAATAATTGATATTATCCTTAAAATCATACCAACAAACCTCAGGGCCAAAAATAAAGCTATAGCGATGCCAATAGAAATCTCTTTAGTATATGGTCCTATAAACTCTTTGAGTCCTTGGTTAACGCTTTGGGCTAACCCAACCTCAATTTCTTGATTCTCTAAATTAATCAAGCCCGTTTGATTTAAGCCAGCGGGCAAAGAATCCAAAAGAATCTTGTTTGTCAAATTAACCAATGGCTTAAAAATCTGAGGAGGAACCTCTAATATTTGCTGGTCTATTGTTAACAAGGGATTAAAATAATATATCACAGCCAATAATAAAGAGATTGCCAAAATAACAAATGACAATCCCTTAAAGCAAGATTTTCCAAGCGATAGCTTAATTCTCTGTTCTCTTTCACGACGTGAATATTCATATCCAATAACAAACAATAGCAAAACCAAAAAACAAGTTAAAAAATAAATTCCCTTAAAGCTAAAAAAGACAAAGAAAACAAAAGTTGATAAAATAAGAGTGGGATAAACAAAATAACGATTATCCATTAAAAAGAAAAATAAAGAAACGAAAGTCAAAAATATTAAATATAAAATTCCTAATTGTCCCAAATATAATAAATTAGGATAAATAAAGAACAAAGACAAACGCCAGAAAAACAAAACCACTACCAACAAAATAAAAAAAGAAAATACAAAATGCTTAAGTGATATAGACTTCATAATATCTATATTTATTTCTTAGGCTCTTCTTCAAATTCTCCCTCAATTGGTTCTTGTCCGTCCTTCTTTTTTGAATCCTTTTCGTTTTTTGAATCACTTTCGTTTGGCTCTGGAGGCGTTGATTGATTAGACTCACTCTTGGCTTTGGCCCCTTCATACATAGCTGCTCCAATTTTCTGAATAGCATCTTCTAATCCTTGATTAGCCTTTTTTAAAGCTTCCAAATCCTTGCCATCCTTAATCTTCTTAAGTTCCTCAATCTTTTCTTCAATGTCTTTCTTAGATTCTGGCTTTATTTTATCCCCCGCGTCTTTAATTGCTTTTTCGCAAGTGTAAATTAAATTATCAGTTTTATTTCTTATATCAATCATCTCTTTCTGTTTACGGTCCTCACTGGCAAATTTCTCGGCTTCTTTCTTCATTTTCTCAATTTCCTCTTTAGAAAGCGCGGAAGAATCTTTAATAGTAATATGTTGTTCCTTGCCGGTTGCTTTATCTTTAGCGCCGACAGTCAAAATACCGTTAGCATCAATGTCAAACTTAACTTCTATCTGAGGAACGCCCCTTGGTGATGGAGGAATACCATCTAAAATGAAACGACCGAGGGTGCGATTACCTGTAGCCATGGATCTTTCTCCCTGTAAGGCATGTATTTCTACCGAAGTTTGATTGTTCGCTGCTGTAGAAAAAACTTGAGATTTTTCAGCTGGAATAGTGGTATTTCTTTCAATAAGAGGGGTCATCACTCCTCCTAAAGTTTCAATTCCCAAAGTCAAGGGAGTAATATCCAAAAGCAAAACATCTTTAACCTCTTCTTCTCCTCCCAGAATAGCAGCTTGAATAGCAGCTCCCATAGCTACGCATTCCATTGGGTCAACTCCCCTCGCAACTTTATCTCCAAAAATATTCTCAATAAATTTTTGAACTATAGGCATTCTAGTTGGACCACCTACCAAAACCACCTTTTCCACGCTGGATGGTTCTAGCTTGGCATCTTTCATGGCTTGCTCAATGGATTTACGACAACGTTCTACAATAGGCTTTACTAATTCTTCTAACTTGGTTCTAGTAATTTTGATTAACATATGTTTAGGTCCCTGCTTGTCAGCCGTGACAAAAGGAAGATTAATTTCTGTCCCCAGTGTAGAAGAAAGCTCAATTTTTGCTTTTTCTGTTGCTTCTCTAATTCTTTGCATAGCCATTTTGTCAGTTGAAAGATCAATCCCCTGCTCCTTTTTAAAAGAAGCGACAATATCATCAACCAAAACTTCGTCCATATCTGTCCCACCTAATTTAGTGTCACCAGATGTAGAAATAACCTCAAATACACCTTCGCCAAAATTCATTACAGTCACATCAAGAGTGCCAGCTCCCATATCAAAAACGAGAACCTGCTGGTCTTTGCCCTTTGTTTTATCTAAGCCATAGGCAAAAGATGCCGCAGTTGGTTCGTTAACCAAACGAACTACCTCTAAACCTGCGATAGCTCCCGCGTCTTTGGTGGCCTGACGTTGCGCATCATTGAAGTAAGCGGGAACAGTAATAACTGCTTTTTCTACCTTGTCGCCGAAATACAACTCTGAATCTTTCTTGATTTTCTGAAGAATAAAAGCTGAAATTTGTTGGGGAGTATATTCCTTATCAAAAATTTTATATTTATGGTCAGTCCCCATTTTTCTTTTAGCGGAAAATACCGTGCCTTCTGGATTAGCAACAGCTTGACGACGAGCTGGCTCGCCCACCAATAGTTGTCCGTCGTTAGTAAATGCCACGCAAGAAGGAAAAGCTTTTCCTCCAACTACTGTAGTTCCTTCAGCCGAAGGAATCATTTTAGATTTACCCGCTTCCATATAAGCGGCGGCAGAATTAGATGTTCCTAAATCAATACCAATAATTTTACTCATAATTTTATTTTTTAATATTATTTAATAATTACTTTTGCTACACGAATAATATGTTCCCCCATTTTATATCCAGCCTGTATTTCGCTGGCTACTATATTCTGAAAATTTTTAGACTGGATTCTATCTACAGCTTCATGACAATTATGGTCAAAGAGCTCTCCAACTGTTTTTATCTTTTCTACACCCTGCGTTTTTAAAAAATTTTCAAACTGCCTTTTAATTTGGATAACTCCCTGAACCCATTCCTGACCCTTTGATTCTTTGGGAATATGCATCAAACATCTGTTAAGGCTATCTAAAAGATGTAAAAAATCTAAAATTAATTTAGAGTTGGAGAATTTTACCCAAGATTCTCTTTCTTTTTCAATTTCTCTCTCCCGATTCATATAATCAGCCTTAGTGCGTTGCCAGCCTTTTAAATATTTCTGGGCTTTAGCGCGCTCTTCTTCTAATTTTTTCTTTAACTTTTTTGTTTCCTTTTCCTGCATATATCTAATCTTCAAAAATTAATTCCTCATTTATTATTTCTTTAACGCTCTCAATAAGAGCTAAATTTCTATTATAATTCATTCTAATTGGACCTAAAATCCCTATCAATCCATAATCTTTGCTCCTCGGTAAATTACAACGAGTTAAAATAGCGCTGCAAGAACCACCAAAAAAATTTTCTTCTCCCATTAAAATCTGGGTATCTCTTCCCATAGAGTTCAATAATTCTGACATACTATCATCTAAGTCATCAACTATCTGAGAAAATTCCTGCAAAAGCGAAGTATTCTGAAATTCTGGTTGACAAAAAAGACGCGCAAGTCCAGTGTAATAAAAAGCGTTATCTTCAAACTTGAAGACACCCAACTCTCCGCTTAAACAAGCAATCTCCTTAACCAACTCTTTCACTAAAGTCAATTGGTCAAAATTCTTTGGTTTAACTTTTTCCAATTTTTTCTTATCTGATTTAATGACCTTTTCTGTATTTGGCAAAATGTTAGAAACAAAATAACGGAAACCCTTGAGCGTTGGCGTCCTTCCAGCGGAAGTATGCTCTTGCCATAGATAGCCCTGGTTAGACAAATTAACCATTTCGGCTCTAATGGTAGCAGAACTAACCCTTGGTTCTAATTTGTCAGACAAATATTCTGAACTAACCGCTTGGGCAGTTTGAACATATTCCTCTAAAATAATTTTAAATATTTCTTCTTGCCTCTTTGTCATAAAAGATAGTTAATTGGGTGCTTAGGGATTGGGTAATTGGGATTTGTTTAGGATTTAGGGTTTAGGATTTAGGATTTACCTTTTGTCTATTATAGACAAAAGGTTGGCAGTCGTCAAGTCTAAGTGCCAATATTCTTTAAAATAATTTTAGCAATTTCCTTGCTAGCGCTATTATTAGCTAATTTAGAGATATTTAAACTTAACAATGCTCTTTGTTTGTTGTTCAAAATTAACTCTTTAATTTTATCTAATAAATCTTGAGAGTTTATTCTTTTATTTTTTAATAAAACAATTGCTTTTTTTTCAGCAAAATAATTAGCATTATCTTCCTGATGCGAATTAAAAATAGGAATAATAATAGCGGGTTTCTTAAGAATACTTAATTCTGTAAGAGCGCCCAAACCAGCCCTAGAAATAACCAAATCCGCACGCGCATAAATATTAGCTAAATCTTCTTGCTTTAAAAATTCAATTTGATGATAGTGATTATGAATAAACTTTCCTATCTTTTTTTGAGGACCAGTCAGATGAATAACCTGACAAAATTTAACCAAATCAGAAATTATTTTTTCTATGGCCTGGTTAATTTCTAATGCTCCAGTTCCTCCGCCCATGACCAACAAACAGGGCAAATTGGGTTTTAAATCAAATCTTCTAATTGCTTTTTCCCTATCCCCTGTTAAAATTTCAGGAGAAACTGGATTGCCTGTTAAAATTGTTTTACTCAAAGGAAAACTCTTTAAAGATTTCTTAAAACTAACCGTAATTCTTTTGCTAATTTTAGACATCAATTTATTCGCCAAGCCTGGACGAACATCTTGCTGATGAACAAAAACTGGCACTTTTAATATCCAAGCCGCCCAAGCTAAAGGAACAGAAACAAAAGCTCCAGCTGACAAAACAGCTTGCGGTTTAAATTTTAAAATAATAAAAAAGGATTGGACAAAACCTTTTAAAATCAAAAATAAATCTGTTAAATTGCGTAAAGAAAAATATCTTCTTAGCTTGCCAGATGAGATTGATTGGTATTTAATATATGGAAAGGGCTTAATCATATTTCTCTCTGGACTCCCCTTTTGGGTCCCCACAAATAAAAAATCCATATCTGCTTGTTCCTTTTTTATCTCCTGCGCTATGGCCAAGAGAGGGCTAACAGAGCCGCCCGTTCCTCCCCCACTTAAAATTATTTTAATCATACCTCTATTGTATATCAATTCTTAAAAAAAGAAAACGCCCCGAATTGCTTCAGGGCGATATTGGATAATTTTCAGAAAGAAAGGTGAACTTGGGTCACCATTGGCGGAAAGAATAATCTATTTACTTTTTCCATCATCCGTTCTCGCACGCCAGGGGGAATAAATTCCCCCGCCGATAACTCTTTAACTTTCCCTTCTTCTTTCCTAAAGACAAAGAAAACATGATAATCTGCCAAGATTGTCAACTCAACTATTTCTTTCCCTTCTTTGATCATACCCGCGACCTTGACTTCATCTTTCATGAGGCCTCCTTACTGTCTGTTAAATTATTACCTATAACATTATCATAAAATAACAAAATGTCAATACAAACAATAATAATTAAAAATAAAGATTATCCAAAATTATTGAAAAAAATATACGACCCTCCCCAAAAACTTTATATTGCTGGTGAGTTAAAAAAAGAGGAAAAATATCCTTTAGCAATTGTTGGTACCCGCAAAATATCCAATTACGGCCAACAAATGACGCGTCTTTTTGCAGAAGCATTAGCTGAAGCAGGCATAACAATTATAAGTGGATTAGCTTTGGGTGTAGATGGATTGGCTCATCAAATTGCTTTAGAAAAAAAAGCTCGAACAATAGCAGTTCTTGGCTCTGGTTTAAATATTATTTATCCTCCTACGCATCAAAAATTAGCTCAAGAAATTGTTAAATCAGGCGGAGCAGTTATAAGCGAATATTCCCCAAACACTGGTCCGACAAAAAAAACTTTTCCAGCTCGCAATCGCATTATTTCTGGGCTCAGCTTAGGCGTTTTAGTCATTGAAGCACCCTTAAGGTCAGGAGCGCTCATAACCGCCCGCACAGCCATTGAACAGGGAAGAGAGGTTTTTGTAATTCCAGGTCGCATTAATGACTTTAATTCTGAAGGATGCAATTATCTTATTAAAATGGGCGCTCGTTTAGTCACTAACCCAGAAGAAATAATTGAAACCATTATTGAGTGTTGAGGAACCGAGTTCCTCAACGCTTGGGAACTAACGTTTGGGAATCCGATTCCCAAACGAATTCTAATTTTTATGGCTAAAATGTCTATATTGTTAACTTTAGAAAAAGCATTCCCTGGCTGGCTCCTATCTGCTGAGTCAGTCATCTTAAATTGTTTACAAAAACACAATTTAACTATGGAAATAATTTCCTCAAACGGAAACTTTAACGAATATGTCGATTATATCTATCAGAACAAGGAAGAGTTAAAGGGAGAATTTGCATACATCAAAAATCATTTAGAAAAAGGAAATTCTTGGGGGGAAATCATAATAGTCAAAAATAAAAATAAAAAAATTATTGCCAGTTTTGGGCCTAATAGAATAGAAATGGATAAAAATAAAAAGAAACGCGCTCGTCCTGGTTATTTTTCGGTGTTGAAAAAATTTAGAAACAAAAAAATCGGCAACGCTCTCTGGATAACTGGCCTGAAAAGAATGAAAAAAATGGGCGCCGATTATATAAAAATCTCCGTTGCCAAAAATAATTTACCTGCCCTTAAAATCTATCTCAATTCTGGATTAAAAAAAGTTAAAAAAGCTTGGGAGAAAAGTTTGGAAACCGAACTCCCAGGCGAACGCTGACGAGGTCGGACCTCGTCAAGGGTTGACGGATTAAAAAAATTAAGCAAAATAAAGCAATATGGATTTAATCATTGTTGAATCTCCAACTAAAGCTAAAACAATTTCCCAATTCTTAGGGAAAGGTTTTATTGTTGAATCTTGCAACGGACATGTACGAGATTTGCCTAAGAGTAAAATAGGAGTTGATGTTGAGCGCAATTTTGAACCACAATATGTTATTCCAACAAAAAAACGCAAATTAGTAAACCAACTCAAGAAGATAGCCAAAACAGCAGATAATATCTATTTCGCCAGCGATGAAGACCGGGAAGGAGAAGCAATAGCATGGCATTTGCAACAAATTTTAGAAACAAATAAAAAGGAAAATCAAAAAACCTTTCGCATTAGTTTTCACGAAATTACTAAAGAAGCAATAAAAAAAGCTCTTGACAATCCCAGGCAAATTAACTTAGATTTAGTAAACGCCCAGCAAGCGCGACGCGTCTTAGACCGTTTAGTTGGATATCAACTTTCGCCTTTACTTTGGAAAAAAATCTTTAAAGGACTATCTGCTGGAAGAGTTCAGTCCCCTACGGTTAAGCTAATTATGGACAGAGAGAAAGAAATTAAAATATTCAAACCCCAAGAATACTGGACAATTAGCGCTGTTCTGGGAGACAAAAATAATCCATTAGAAGCTAAATTACGTCAAGAGAATGACCATGTCCTCACTAAATTTGAAATTGATTCTTCCAAAAAAGCTAAACAAATCTGCGAAGATTTAGAAAAAGCAGAATACAAAATTATTAATTTGGGCGCTCGCGAAATAAATAAATCTCCCCTACCCCCTTTTTCCACCAGCAGTTTGCAACAAGAAGCTAACACTAAATTAGGATTTTCAGTAAAACAAACTATGTTTATCGCTCAAAAACTTTATGAAGGAATAAAATTAGGAAATAAAAAAACAGCTGGTTTAATCACATATTTGCGCACTGACTCTCTGAATTTAAGCGAAGAATTTTTAAAAGAAAGTCAAGAAATGATAGCTAAAAAATATGGGTCAGAATATTTAGAAATTCGCCATTATAAAACAAAATCTAAGGCCAGTCAAGAAGCCCACGAAGCCATTCGCCCTACATCTATATTCAGAAGTCCCGAAGAAATCAAATCATATCTAGACGAAAAACAATACAAACTATACAATCTGATATGGAGAAGAGCATTAGCTTCACAGATGAGCAAAGCAATTTTAATATCAACCTCTTTAGATATTAGCGCGTCTAAATATCAATTGCGAGCTAAGGGGTTAAAGATAAAGTTCCCTGGATGGCTAAAAATATATCCCGAGAAACAAAAAGAAACCTCACTGCCCAGTTTCACTATTGGACAAAAATTAGAACTAATAAAAATAGACTCTCAACAGCATTTTACTGAACCGCCTCCCAGATATAATGAAGCGAGTTTGGTGAAAAAATTAGAAGAAATAGGCATTGGACGACCATCAACTTATGCTCCCACCATTTCCACAATTCAGACGCGAAATTATGTTCAAAAAGAACAAAAAAAATTCTATCCCACAGAAACAGGACAATTAGTTAATGAACTATTAGAAAAACATTTTCCTAAAATAGTAGACTATAATTTTACAGCTGAAATGGAAAATAATTTAGATGACATAGCGCAAAAGAAACAAAAATATACTACAGTTCTTGATAGTTTTTATAAACCTTTTAAAAAAAATCTTATGGAGAAAGAAGAACAAATTACTAAAAAATTTACTGACGAAAAAACCGATGAAAAATGTCCAAAATGCGGAGAGGAATTAGTAATTAAAACTGGACGTTTTGGAAAATTCTTAGCTTGTTCTGGATTTCCTAAATGCCGATTTACTAAAAATTTAGGAAAAGGAAACAATAATCAGAATGGTAATACTGAAATTGGCGTTAAATGTCCCAAGTGTAAAGAAGGAGAAATCGTTAAAAAAAGAACCCGCAAAGGAAAATTCTTTTATGGTTGCTCTAACTGGCCCAAATGCGACTTTGCTCTTTGGGACGAACCAACTGGAGAAAAATGTCCTGAGTGTGGAAGCTTAATGGTTAAAGTAGGAGAAAAAATAAAATGCAGTAATAAGGAATGTCCCAAAAGCCAATTGAAAAAACCATAATAATCTGCTAACATAACAATAAGATTAAAAAGCCGCTGTGGTGGAATTGGTAGACACGTGGCACTCAAAATGCCATGAGCGCAAGCTCGTGTCGGTTCAAGTCCGACCAGCGGCACCACGCTAAGCGTGGTTTATGTCGCGCTTAGCGCGACACCATCTAATATTAATAATACTTAAATTAAAAAATATGGCTAAAAAAGACATTCACCCTAAATATTATCCTAAAGCAACAATTAATTGCTCTTGCGGAGCAAAATTTGTGGTTGGCTCTACTGAAGAAAAAATGCAAATTGAAATATGTTCCCAATGCCACCCTCTTTACACCGGAAAACAAAAATTTATTGATACTGCTGGACGATTAGAAAGATATGAAAAAAGGGTTAAAAAATCAAAAGCCTTGAAAGATTCTAAAATAAAAGCTAAAAAGAAAAAGACTAGTAAAACAAAAATTAAAAAAACTGAAAAAGTGCTAAAAAAGAAAAAAACAAAAAAATCATAATATGGAAAACAATAATGGAACTAAAAAGGAACTAACAGAATTAGAAGAACAACTTCAAAGTCCAGAAATTTATAATAACGCGGAAAAATTAAAAGAAATTTCCAAAAAATATAATGAATTAAAAAAATTCTTAAACAAGCTTAATCAATTAGAAGAAATTAATCGGAAAATATTTGATACTCAAAAAATGCTTAACCAGGAATCAGCTCCTGCCATGATTGAAATGATAAAACAAGAGATTAAAAAACTTGAAAATAAAAAAAGGATAGTCAAAGAAGAATTTCAAAAAGAAGCTGGTGGTTCTGGTATAGAAGAAAAAAATGTTATCATTGTAGAGATAAGGGCTGGAACCGGCGGAGACGAAGCCGGGCTATTCGCGGCTGACTTATTCAGAATGTATTCTAGATTTGCGGAAAAGATGGAATGGAAAGTAAAGGTAATCTCCTCTCATTCCACAAGCATCAACGGTTTCAAAGAAATAATCTTTGAGATTAAAGGAAAAAACGTATACCAACTCTTACGAAACGAAAGTGGGGTTCATAGAGTGCAACGTATTCCTGATACTGAAAAAAGCGGGCGCATCCACACTTCTGCTGCTTCAGTGGTAATTCTGCCTGAAGCAAAAGAAATAGACATAAAAATTGACAATAAAGACCTAAAAATAGATCACTTTCGCTCCTCAGGGCATGGAGGACAAAATGTCCAAAAAAACGAAACTGCTGTTCGCGTCACTCATCTGCCAACAAGTATAGTGGTTTCTTGTCAGGACGAAAGAAGCCAAGCCCAAAACAAAGAAAGGGCTTTAACTATTTTGCGTTCTCGCTTATTAGCGCGAAAAAAGCAAGAAAAAAGCAAAAACCTAAAAGAAAAACGCCAGTCTCATATTGGAACTGGCGATCGCTCAGAAAAAATTAGAACTTATAATTTTCCGCAAGATAGAGTAACTGACCATAGAATCCATAAATCTTGGCATGGTTTAGAACAAATATTAAGCGGAAACATAGAATCTATAATTAAATCCATGACGTTATCTATAAAATAATTTAATTTCAAGGTTCTGCGAGCGAAGCGAGCAGGTTCTTACTATGAGCGTAGCGAATAGCAACGTTCTCGACGAACGAAGTGAGGAGAGGTTGTTATTATTAAATCCATGGATAAAGAAAGCAAGAAAACCAATCAAAAAGATATTTTGTGATTCTCTCCCACAATTTCTATCCAAATTGACCCGGGTAGAAATTTTATTTTTTCCCCTTGTTGGTCATAAAAAAATGTACGATTAGTCATTTGGCTCTTAACCCAAGTGCCTTTTATAACCTGACCATTTTGGAATATCAAAGCATCTCCTTGACCAACCGTTTTTATTGACCTTCTGCCAATCTCGTCCAAAATTTTTATTTCTGTTTTTTGGATAACCACATTAGAACTTCTGATTTGTCCATTTCCCTCGTCCACAAAAGGTTTGTTATTCTGATAACGAAAATAAGAATTCATACTCTTGTCAAATTGCCAAATAACCGGTTCTTTATAATCAATCTTAATAATGGAAGAATTAATTTCACTCTCTAAAAAAACAAATTTTTCCTTATTTTCCCATTCTAAAAAATTATCATTAACTATTAAAGGCCAATTTTTCTTTTCTATTGCTTGCTCAATTGATTCAGGCAAAATATACAAATTATGAGGTCTTGATTTTCGTGCGTCCCGCCAAAAATATATACCATCTCCACTGACTTCATCTAAATTATAGAAGCCATACAAACCAGACTTAATATTACTCAATACTCGCGGACTGCCTCCAGCATGAATAAATAATCCATAATATTCATCAGCCCAATCAGCAAAATAAGGCCGAGCTGAACGTATTGGACCTATTTTTTGAGGCCAAGAATCTTGATTGAAAACAGCCAACAATCTGGTAATATCCGCCTCTACTGGAGCTTCATATACAACCAAAGCATGACTAAGGCCAACCAAAGGCCAAGACGAAGAAAGGTTATCTATAATAATTGCCACTGGAAATTTCTCGTGTTTAATTAGCGCGTTGACCGCCTCTGTTTCTTGGTCCCCTGCTTCTTGGCCCCCTACTTCAAGTCCCACATAATCTTGATTCTCTTCTAAGGGAGAATGGACTGGCGTGGCTAATTTAATACAGCCAGTCAGAACAAAAGCAATAATCAAAAAAAATGCGATTGATTTAAGTTGTGTTTTGATATTTTTTGCCCGGTTAGAAATTTTCATAATTAAATTACTTTACTTTATATACGATGTTTTATTTAATTTCAAGGTCCTTGAGCGAAGCGAAAGGTTCTTACTATGAGCGGTAGCGAATAGCAAGGTTCTTGAGCGAAGCGAAAGGTTCTTACTATGAGCGGTAGCGAATAGCAAGGTTCTTGAGCGAAGCGAAAGGTTCTTAC